>Ga0164318_10001211_pt1 | contig 22544 bp, 21 predicted proteins | sample GuaBasSedimGuay9_FD_113734 | JGI IMG/M metagenome (GOLD analysis project Ga0164318, IMG submission 113734) | Subseafloor sediment microbial communities from Guaymas Basin, Gulf of California, Mexico - Guay9, Core 4571-4, 0-3 cm | ecosystem: Environmental > Aquatic > Marine > Hydrothermal vents... | reverse complement strand
GAGCCCGGGAGCCTAGCGAACAGGGGTAGGATGTTTTGCTTGTCATCCAACCTGCCTTTCAGCCGCTCGCAGGTATCAATAATGTCTTGTTCCGTGGGCATGAACACGAGCATGTCACCCGTGGGATCCTCAGCCCTGATCTCTTCAACCGCTGCCACTGCCGTATCCACATAGGTGATATCTCCAGCTTCCTCTGAATCTTGATCATGAGGCCGGTATCTTACCTCCACTGGAAATACCTTTCCGCTTACCTCTATGACCGGTGCATTATTGAAAAAGAGCGAGAATTTTTCTGTCTCCAGCGTTGCTGAGCTGATTATCACCTTCAATTCTGGGCGTGAGCAAAGAAGACGCTTTAATACGCCCAACAGAAAATCTATGTTCACGCTTCTTTCATGGGCCTCATCGATTATTATGGTATCGTAGCAGTAAAGGGCGGCATCACTTTGCAGTTCCGCCAGGAGTATCCCATCTGTCATGATCTTGATATAGGCATCACGTGGTGTCCTATCACTGAATCTGATCTTATAGCCCACTGACCTGCCCAGCTCCTCTCCCAACTCTTCTGCAATCCTATGAGCGATGGTAGTGGCGGCTATCCTGCGGGGTTGAGTACATCCAATCATCCCCCCAAGGCCTCGCCCTGCCTCGAGGCACATCTTCGGGATCTGCGTGCTCTTTCCTGAACCTGTCTCCCCAGAAATAATCACCACCTGTCTTTTTCTTATCGTAGTGACTATCTCGTCTTTTTTCGCCATTATGGGAAGATGCCCGGGGTAACGGAGCTTCGGTCTCTTTGAAGAGCGAACTGACCTGCGTTGGGCAGATCGCCGCAGAAGCTTCTCCAGGCGCACCAGCTGCACGGCTGTGCCGTGATAAGACTTGCTTCGGGCTTTTCCCTTCAGTATACGTTCGAGTCTTGTGGCCGCATACGCCTTGTCTTCAAGCATGGCCTCCTGCAGCAGCGCCCTTATACGGTCAATATGCTGGCTTATGTGTTTGCTGAATTTCTGCACAACTTCCGATCGGATGATCAAATGTTGATGTATCTAAAGCCAGTATTTCACCATTAATGCCGGTTGTCTTCAAGTAGACTTTTTAATATCCCCCAGCATGCACAGCTTTTTTTCATATCTGATCCCCAGCATGTGGATGCCTAAACGGGCATTACTTGTCTTTGGGAAGGGCAAATATGAGAGGAATGCCCAATACACCTAGGAATGAGCTGATAAAATAGGTATTCCTGAGACCCACCAAATCTCCCAGAAAACCTACGACCACAACGATCGCGGAACGAGCCAGAAAAGAAATCATCATGAAAAATCCATTTGCAGCTGACGGGCTTCCTTTGGCGTGTTCCTGCACTAGCGCCAACATCACAGGGGTAGTAGACAAGATGCTGAGACCCGTGAGCATGAGGGCCATAAACCGCAGCCAGCTGTGTAGCCACGCAAACAGGAATAGGGTGACCGGAGCTGCAAACAATGAGGCGGATAAAACCTTTCTGCGTCCAAAGCGGTCGCTGAACGAACCGGCACTCATCACCCCAACTACCCCTGAAAATTCAAAAAGGGTGAGGGCCGTGCCCCCTAGCCAGAGGTTCCCTGTCTCCTCCTTTATAAACGTAGGGAGAAAGGCCGACATGGAAGCGTGCATGAATCCACGGGCGACCAATATGCCCGCAAGGGGCAGCAAAATGAATTTCATCTCGCTCCATGTCTTCCTAATCGAGATATCTTGCGGGTTCTCTACAGTAATGGAAACATCCTTAAATTTTACAAACAGCCATGCAGAGGCCGCCAGTCCAACGACCATGACGGGGTAGAATCCTTCCAGTCCAAACAAAGACACTCCTCCTACCGCCGCAAGAGGTCCCAAAGTTCGCGCAAGTTCTCCCCCTGTCATGAAATAACTCATTCCCTTTCCTATTTTCGCTCCCGACAGCCTTGAAACCATCACAGGCGCGGGCACATGGAAAAGCGATACACTTATGCCAGCAACAAACAAGAGGATAAGCAGGACTCCGTAGCTTGGGGCTATTCCAATGAGACTCATGGAAACAGCGGTCAGGCCGGGGGCAAGAACGATGAACAGCCTGACACTGACCCGATCCGCTATTTTTCCAATGTAAGGATTAAGCAGCGCAGGGGCCTGCATTACAGTTGATAGAAACCCTGCCTGGGAAAGACTTAGGGAAAGCTTCTTAATAAGAAGCGGCAATAAAGGTGCCAAAAAACTGGAATAAATATCATGAAAAAAATGGGTAAGTGAAAGGGCCAGGACCAAGGTACCTTTATACTCTGAGGTGCCAGGTTCACTGGCTACACAACTGGTCTCCGGCTGACTTCTCAGATTCTGTTCCATTTTTCAAATCCAAACACTCTAAGCTGCTAGTAAGAATCAAAAATCCCCTTTTGATTTAACTGCCTGGCAACTGATCTCCCCAGTTCAAACCTGCTCCGCGGGCCTTGGCGTATGTCTCATCTGCCAGGACTCAGCCTCAGCCCTGACTCCATTACTACAAAGCCTGGATCCTTTCAAACAAAAGCAGTGCCCCTCTTGACTCGTTAATTCTATCACCGCCCTGTCCCTTTCCCCCTGTTGGCTGTGTCAGTCTCGTGTCTGCTGAGCCTGAATTTACCCCACAACATAAGCTCTATTCCCACCAACGCGATACCCCCTCCAATGGATTGGGCAATGCCCGGTATCTGGCCAAGCCAGACTATGCATCCGGCAAGTACCATCAACGGTCTCGTGGCCCCTATTAAAGAGGCCTTTGAAGCCTCAACGTACTGCAGCCCCGTCACCTGCAAAAAAACGCCTGCAAAGGGCCCCAGAAATGACCCTATGGCAATCTCCACAAGAGCCGAGAGCTGGGGGATAGTCTTGTGGCCTTTGAGTAAGAACAAGGCCGTTGCTACCATAAATAGTATGAAGGTACGATAGGTGGAAAACGCTATTGGATGAATCTCTTTTAAAGTAACCTTCATTAGGACGGTATTGATGGAAAACAAAAGCGAGAACATCATTATGAGTACAAACCCTAGCAGCAATGTTTGTCCGCCCTTGTAAGTCATCAGGATAATACCGGCACCGAGGATCACACCGCCAATGGCCTCTAAACGCGTAAACCGCTCCCTCAAAAACGCAACACCCATAGCAATCGTCATCACAATTGAAACGTTGCTGTAAAAAGAAACCACAGCAGGGTTCATTAAGCGGATCGTGAAAAAGAAAAGAAGTGTCGCAACAATCTCAAAGACTCCCATCAGAACGCTTACGGGCACCAGATGCCTAGGTATCCTCAGCATTCGTATTTCCTCAGCCTTTATCATGGGAACCAGGTAATAGACGCTGCCGCACAAAAACCAGTAGAACACAAATTGTTCAAATTGCATCCTTGGTTTGACGTCTTTGATAACCAGGTAGACGATTGAAAAACACACATTGGCCAGCAATATGAGGCAATACCCCTTGATAGGATTGTCCCGGGTCTCCGAAGATGCCATCTAATACCTCTCGCAATTTCCCTTGCAAAATAGGCCTTCACGAACGCCAATGGCTCATGAGCCTTAACCTCCGATCATTGCCCTGGCAGGGACACTAACATCAGTAGAATCGATTGACTGCATCCGAAAGACACACGATTATGCTACCTATTGGAGGAATTGCAATGATTTTTTTTATTGTTTCAAGATTTAAACCAGGGCCGAAGAAGTCAGGACCCCGATAAGATACCATGTCGCTTGATGCTGAGTCGGCCGGCTTTGTGTTTATTCCCAACAAAGCCCTTGATCCCGCCCCTTGTGCTATGATAGAGAAAATTTACAGAGAGGATGTAGATCCCTCTCCACGGACTCATAACGTGCAGAAAGGAGCAAAGTCCCATGGCCAGTGTCAATAAAGTAATTCTTATAGGGAACCTCGGCGCAGATCCCGAGCTCCGCTATACCCCCAGCGGCACCCCAGTCGCCACTTTCAGCCTAGCTACCAAGGAATATTGGACTAACAAAGACGGTGGAAAAGAGGAACGGACCGAGTGGCATAGAATAGTGGCATGGGGCAGGTTAGGAGAGATTTGCGGAGAGTACCTTCACAAGGGGAGGCAAGTTTACGTAGAGGGCAGAATCCAGACACGAGCCTGGGAAGACAAGGAAGGCAATAAAAGGTACACAACAGAGATAGTGGCTCAGACAATGCAGATGCTGGGACCGGGGGGAGGAAAAAGGGAGTCGGCAGGACCTATTGAAGAGTTCCCGGTGGACGAACCTCCTGATATTTCCGATGATGACATTCCATTTTGAACCCGGCTAAGCATTAGGCTTTTCCTCATCAGAAGGCTTTTCCTCTTTGGGAGCTGATAGTTCTTCTTGCGCTTCCTGGGTGGCCTTCTTGAAATTCTTGATCCCTTTACCTATTCCACTTCCGATCTCAGGCAGTTTCCCTGCTCCGAAGATGATAAGTATAATGATCAAAATTATGATCAGCTCGGGCATTCCTATACCAAACATGTTTTTTTACCCCCTATGGTTATCTTCGAGCTCTTTAGTCAGTTGCCGGAACTCCGGCGAGTCCTTAAAGGCCTTCAGTGCCTCCTGGTAATTAATCCATGATGACCACAACCTGCGCCATGCATCCTTCTGCCAGAACAACTCTGATGGAGAATGGCATGTAGACACCTTTATAAAATCCTCGAACTCCGAACCACAGCTCTCACACAGGTTGAATCCATCTTTAGACGAGAACACAGACTGCGATACTTCTTCTTTACTAAGGTACCTACCACACATGCTGCATTTGAGATTACAAAAGGCACACTGTAGCGCTCTGTGGACAGATCTCATCCTCTCACGATAAAGCTGGCCTCTCTCGTTCTCTTGTTTTTTCTTTAGGCGATCACTTATGTTAAGGACCTTGGTCATCTCCGGCCGATACTAAAATGTTAGAGGCCTTAAAGCACCCGGAAGTATCCTAGCACCCGGTCATGCCGGAGTCAAGAAAAGCCGCCTATCGGTTTTTCATAACTTCTGCTGCTGTTTTACCCAATTCGGCCAGGTTAAGAACCACCTCGATGCCCGCAGCCTGCAGGGCATTGATCTTATCTTCCGCCTTCCCCTGTCCCCCTGATATGATGGCCCCTGCATGGCCCATGCGCCTGCCCGGGGGCGCGGTACGGCCTGCAATGAATGCCAAAACAGGTTTGGTGAATTCTGCCTTTATATATTCGGCTGCTTCTTCTTCTGCAGTTCCCCCTATCTCGCCTATGAGCACCACGCCTTCTGTCTGAGAATCTTCATTAAACAGCCTGAGGTGATCAATAAAAGTGGTACCAATGACCGGGTCTCCGCCGATCCCTATGCAGGTTGACTGTCCCAGGCCAGCTTTCGTTAATTGGTCCACCACCTCATATGTCAATGTTCCACTTCGGGAGATCACACCCATTGATCCTTGGCGGTGAATATGGCCTGGCATGATCCCCACCTTGGTTTTCCCAGGAGAGATTATTCCCGGGCAGTTGGGCCCGATTAATACGCTTCCCTTTTCCTTAACAAAATTAACTACCTTCACCATATCGAGAACAGGAATACCCTCCGTGATACATACGATCACCTTTATGCCCGCGGCCGCAGCCTCCAACACGGCATCAGGGGCGAATGGGGCTGGCACGAAAATGCACGATACATTGGCCCCTTCCTTTTCTACCGCCTCTGCAACCCTGTTCATTACAGGCACCCCTTCCACCTCTTGCCCTCCCTTGCCGGGAGTCACTCCAGCCACCACATTCGTCCCATAGGCAAGCATCTGCTTAGTGTGAAAGGTCCCCTCTCTGCCGGTGATTCCCTGAACCACAACCCTGCTGTTTTCATCTACTAATATGCTCATGTCTTTGCTCCTAGCCCTGTTTCCTGACCTCTTTGGCCACCAGTTCGGCCGCTTCAGCAATATCCTTGGCTACCAGAAAATCTAAACCAGATTCCTGTAAAATTCTGCGTCCTTCCTCCACATTGGTACCCTCCAGTCGGACGATAAGGGGCACATTGATATCAGTCTTTTTTGCTGCCTCAAGCACGCCGCGAGCCAATACGTCGCACCGTAATATGCCACCGAAGATGTTTATAAGAATGGCCTTGACCCTTTCATCCTTGAGAATAATCTCAAAGCCCTTGGTGATCATCTCCTCGCTGGCTCCACCCCCAACATCCAGGAAATTGGCGGGTTCGGCCCCTGCCAACTTGATTACATCCATAGTAGCCATGGCGAGCCCTGCTCCGTTCACCATGGCGCCGATATTGCCGTTGAGCCTGATGTAGTTCAAGTTTGCGGCCTCTGCCAAAACCTCAAGCGGATCTTTTTCCCTCGGATCGTCCATTTCCGCCAGATCCTTATGCCTATACAACGCATTGTCATCAATGGTCATTTTGGCATCAAGGGCAACAACATCACCCTGCTTGGTGATCACCAAGGGGTTTATCTCCAGAAGGCTGCAGTCGTTAGAAATAAAGAGATCAAAAATCTTTTTCATTACAGAGCTAAGTTGTCTTACAGCCGTCCCCTGGGGTAATGGGGATAGGCGATAGATCAAGTTTCTGGCTTGATACGGCATCCAACCAGTTACAGGATCTGCGGGCTCCTTAAAAATCAGCCCGGGGGACTGCTTGGCCACTTCTTCGATCTCCATGCCGCCCGACGGACTGAAGATCATGGTTGGGCAAGCAAGTTTCCTGTCAACTGTCATTCCCAGGTAGAACTCCCTGTCAATATCCACGCCTTCTTCCACTAACAACTGGTGCACAATTACTCCTTCGGCCGTGGTCTGGGGGGTCACAAGCGGCTTTTCCAGGAGCTGAGACACTGCCTCCTCGGCCTCCTCCGGGCTTTTCACAAGCCTTACACCCCCTCCTTTCCCTCTGCCCCCAGCATGAACCTGGGCCTTGATAACCCACGGAGGCCCTGGGATTTCCTCCAAAACCGATCCAAGCTTATCACTGGAGGTCAAAAGCCTTCCCTTGGGAACGGCTATGCCTGCTTTCTGAAATACCTCCTTGGCCTGATACTCGTGTAGTTTCATGCACCCCTCTCCTTGTTTAATGTCAGCCGCATATTTATTCTCAGGAGGATAAATTGTCAATAATTATCCATGCACCGCCTGAAACCCTTAGGAAGCGAACCCGGCCAGCATATTTACCAGGTTGACTCCGAGGCAATAAAGAAGTAAGCTATTGTAAGTTTTGGAAATTATTCGAAGATAATAAACTTGTGCCTTCCCCCTGAAAGGAAATGGTTTTATGCTGAAGTTTATACCCCTAGGTGGACTTGGAGAAATCGGCCTTAACATGATGGTTTTCGAATACGGGGATTCAATCCTCGTTGTGGATTCAGGCCTTATGTTCCCAGAAGATTTCATGCCGGGCGTTGATCTCGTAATCCCTGACTTCCAGTACTTGAGAGAAAACAAGGGCAAGCTTTCCGCTGTCATCCTGACTCATGGTCATGAGGACCACATTGGAGCCATGCCTTTCCTGCTGAGGGAGTTTAACCTTCCTGTCTATGGAACCAGCTTCACCTTAGAACTTCTTAAAGAAAAGCTCCGAGAACACAAACTGTTGGAAATGGCCAACCTCAACACCATCTGTCCCGGTGATAATTTAGGCATAGGACCTTTTCAGTTGGAATTCATAAGCGTGAACCACAGTATCGTTGACGGTGTGGGTCTGGCGCTCACAACTCCTGAAGGAACGTTAGTACACTCTGGTGATTTCAAGATCGACCCGACCCCGGTCGACGCCCAGGCCACTGATCTGGCCCGCTTTGCGGTTTATGGATACAGAGGGGTTCTTGCACTTCTCTCGGATTCCACGAACGCCGAGAAAGAAGGCTTCACGCTAAGTGAACAGGACGTTAAAAAATCACTGGAGGATTTTTTCCGAACCTGCAAAGGAAGAATCATTGTCGCGGTATTTGCATCTAATATTACGCGAATTCAGCAGGTTGTAAACCTCGCCATCAAATACGGACGTAAGGTCATGTTCAGCGGCAAGAGCATGCTCACCAATGTGCAACTGGCCAGAAAACAAGGATTTTTGGACTTTTCCCAGGATCAGGAGGTGGGAGAAAACCAGATTGATCAGTTTCCTGACAACGAGCTTACCATAATAACAACCGGCAGCCAGGGTGAACCAATGTCCGCACTCGCCCGAATGGTCCAGGGAACGCACCGCAACATCAAAATACACAAGGGTGATACAGTGATTCTTTCCTCCCGGTTTATCCCAGGAAATGAGAGGGCCATAACCGCGGTAATTAACAAGCTGTATGAACAGGGGGCGGAAGTTGTTTATGAGAAAGTTTCAGAGATACACACCTCCGGGCATGCCAAGCAAGAGGAACTAAAATTGCTCCTGAGCCTTGTTAGGCCGAAGTACTTCATCCCCATACACGGAGAGGTGCGGCACCTGGTAAGGCACATTCAGTTGGCTGCCGAAATGGGGATTCCCCGGGAAAACCTGCTTCTTGCCACCAATGGCTCGGTCGTGTGCTTTGAAGATCAAGCGGCCTGGTTCGAAGGTAGCGTTTCCACCGGGAGGATACTGGTGGACGGCAAAGGTGTGGGAGACATTGGCGATTCCGTACTGAAAGAAAGAAGGAGGCTGAGTGAAAACGGGGTTCTCATAGTTCTATTGGTGCTTAACCAGCAAACCGGCGATATCATTTATGGGCCTGACATAATCTCCCGAGGATTTGTTTTTGAAGAAGAGGCAAGATATATCATAGAAGACGCCAAGTCCGTTGTGCTGGAAGTACTTGACGAAGGGCAAGAAGAGCTTTACAAGGATGAATCTGTCATAAAAGGGGAAATAAAGAGGCGTCTAAGGAAGTTTTTCCAAAAGGTGATCGAGCGAAGGCCTGTTATTCTTCCCTTGATGGTCCATGTGTAAATGAAGATGCAGGACAGGCTGAACCGGGACCTGGAGGACGGAAAAAGGCAGTAGGCCATAAGGCAGATTCATAGGTTTTCCATTGGCAAAGAGAAAAGAAAAAAACGACGATAGACACCCTATCCGGCACGAAATCCGAGGAATAGTAGCAATACTGCTTTCCATCTTTCTAGGGGGAAGCCTGCTCTCTTTCCACCCTTCTGACCCCTTGGTGTGGAATGTGAGCGGGCCCCTGGGGCATTTCCAGAATCTCTTTGGTACACTGGGGGCACACCTTGCCGGCGCCCTGTTCCTTGCACTCGGTTTTTCTTCTTTTTGGCTGGTGTTGATCTGCATTGGCTGGGCTGTAATCTCATTTCGCGGAGAGGAATTTGACTCTGTGCTGGCCTCCTCGGTTTGCCTCGCCTCATTGATCCTGTCCACAGCAGGATTACTCGGGCTCAAGCTTGGCAAGCCTGTTGCCTTACGGGGTGGCGAAGTTATGGCAGGAGGCCTGGTGGGTTTTTACGTCTCCCACTTCCTCAAGCAACTTCTCAACAGCTTCGGCACATACCTACTGCTGGGAGCCGTGTTCCTGATCTCTCTTATGTACGTTACCCACCTGTCTCTCAAATGGGTCGTTTCAACCCTCTGGGGATGGGTTCTGCTGGGTATCAGGTGGATAGGTCTGCTCGCAGACAAAAAAAGGGCCAAAAGGGAAAGGGCCAAAAAAACCAGGGAAGCCAAAAGAAAAATAAGATCAAAACCAAGGGTTAAGGTGGTGCCTCCCCCCCCAGAACCCAAGAAAGAACCCGAACAGGTACCTTTTCCTTTCATGGCTCAGGGAACAGATTTTTCATTGCCCCCCCTTGACCTCCTTGATGATCCTCCAGACAAGCCCGAAATGGAGATACAACAGGAAAGCCTTGAAATGAATGCCCGGCTGCTCGAAAAGAAGCTGGCCGATTTTGGCGTTGAAGGCGAAGTGTCAGAGATAATGCCCGGGCCTGTCATTACCATGTACGAGTTCAAGCCCGCACCAGGCATAAAGATAAGTAAGGTTGCGGGGCTCTCAGACGACCTCGCCCTAGCCCTCAGGGCGCCCAGTATCAGGATCGTGGCTCCCATTCCCGGTAAGGCCGCCATTGGAATCGAGATACCCAACAATAAGAGACAAATGGTTTACCTCAAGGAGGTGCTGTCAAGCCCTGAATTCAAAAGCAGTCGTTACAGGCTGCCAATCGCCTTGGGAAAGGATATCACGGGTTCCCCGGTTGTCACTGACCTGACCAAGATGCCCCATCTTCTAGTAGCCGGGGCTACGGGTTCAGGGAAAAGCGTGTCCATAAACGCCATGGTAAACAGCCTGTTATTTAAGGTGGATCCCCAAACAGTGAAATTCCTGATGATAGACCCCAAGCGAATCGAACTGTCCATCTACCATGACATTCCTCATCTCATGTACCCGGTGGTAACGTCTCCAAAAGAGGCGACCAAGATCCTGCGATGGACAGTCGAAGAAATGGAACGACGCTATATGATCCTGTCTGACAGGGGGTTCAGGAACATAGAAACTTACAACAGGGCTGTAGTTAAGGGAAAGCTGCCCAAGGTCGAAGACGATACCGGCCAGCAAAACCGCCCCCTGCCTTACATCGTGCTGGTCATAGACGAGCTGGCTGACCTGATGATGGCATCCTCAAGGGATGTGGAAGAGGCCATAACCAGGCTTGCCCAGATGGCAAGGGCGGCAGGTATTCACCTGATAATCGCCACCCAGAGACCTTCGGTTGACGTTATTACCGGGATTATCAAGGCCAACTTTCCTGCCCGAATCTCTTTCCAGGTAACATCTAAAGTCGATTCCAGAACCATTTTGGACTCAATTGGGGCTGAAAATCTTCTGGGGCAGGGCGATATGCTGTTCTTGCCCCCGGGTGTGGCCCGAATCATGAGGATTCACGGGGCCTTTGTATCCGAGGACGAAATAAAGCGAGTGACCGATTTCCTGCGGTCCCAGAGGAAACCAGATTACGAGGCCAGCATAATCAACAAGATGCAAACAGAAGAAGAGGCTGAAGAACTCGGAATTGAAAGGGACGAAAAATATGACGAGGCTGTCGAGATCGTGCTCAACACGGGGCAGGCTTCAATTTCCATGTTACAACGAAAGCTGCGGGTTGGATATAACCGTGCGGCCCGCATGATAGAACTCATGGAAAAGGAAGGAATAGTGGGTCCGTCAGATGGGGTAAGGCCAAGGGAGGTTTATGGAAGAAAAGAAATATAGAACAATTGGTTTGGTGGTGCTTTTGCTTGTCTGCGCTGTAGGGATTGGACAGGGATATGCCTTTGACGTAGACCAAATCCTCCAGGGAATACATGAACATTACAAGGCCGACAGAGGCCTGGTCATTGACTACCGCCGGGAAGTCAAAACCAGGACCATGTCAATGCTGGGAGGCAAGGTAAAGGGAGATCTCGCCTCAGGCAAGATATACGTATTGCCCCCTGACCTGCTGAAGGTTGAGCAAGAGATCCCCAGGGAAGAAACCCTTGTTACTGACGGAAGCTCGCTTTGGTGGATAATACCCGAGGAGAAAAAGGTTTATCAGTACTCCTCAGAGCAGTTCGGCCAAGAGCTCCGAATAATAACCGACTTATGGGAAGAACCCACAAGATTGAAAAGTAAGTTCACCATTAATGTGGTCCAATCCCAAGACCAAGATCAATTGATCCTGGAAATGGTTCCCTCGCCCCCGTGGGAAAATGTGGATAGGATAAGGGTGCAAGTCTCAAGGGAATTCGACCTCCGAGTTCTGGACATCATTAATCCCATAGGCACTACCACCCGGTTTTACTTTGACAGGATCGCTCCGGCCAAGAGCCTCACTAGGGAAACCTTTAACTTTGCTGTGCCGGACGGTTTTACGGTGATTCACGAAGCAAACTAGTGCACCATGACCCTGGAAAGCACATGGCCCACCCTCTTGAGGCTTTCCAGGCTACTGGCGGGAAGCAAATAATCCACGTACGGCATGACAGTTTGCATTCCCCGGCAAATAGGTTGAAAGGCCGGATCATCCGCCAAAGGATTCAGCCAAATGGTACAAAATGCCTTTGCGCCTATGTGAGCCATCTCTCTTCTCAGCAGCTCCTTGGCCCCGAGATCCCAGCCATCACTCAATACCAGTACTACGGTTCTCCTATTGAGCAAAGTGCCATGCATTTGGTTGAATTGATGCAGTGAGTAGCCGATCCTGGTGCCTCCTGACCACTCGGGCAGGCGTTTTACCATCTCTGTCAGCGCCTTTTCCACATCCAAGTGGCGCACCAAGGGAGTGACATGGGCAAGGGTGGTGGAAAAAACAAAAACCTCTGCCTTCGGCCCAATACCCCTGAGCCCCAGCAAAAAGGGAATAACGAACCTTGCGTACCTCTCCATGGACCCGCTTACATCAGCAAGAATTACAAGTCTCTTGAGCCGTTTCCTTTTTTCCTTGTAAAAAAGCTCCATAGGGATGCCGCCGTACTTGAGACTCTTTCTGGCAACCCGTGGAAAATCCATAAGACTTTTTTTCTGCTGTACCTTGCGCAACCGCCTTGTCTTGGCAGTCTTAAAACTTGCCATGATCTTCCTCAAGGCAAGTTGGGCCGTGGCAATATCCTCCTTTTCGAATTTCCCGAGATCAACCCTTTCAACCTCAGATACAGGGCTGTAACCTATTTCCCTGATCCAACCCTGCTCAAGCCCCTCATCGCCCCTTTCTCCTGGTGCCTGTTCCATCTCAATCATATCTTTGGGCCTGTCCGGCCTTTCATTGGTGCCTTGATCCTTCCCTTTATTGCTTTCGGCTCTATCTTGACCACCCTCTTCAATCTCGTTCCAATATTGCTCAAAAAGGCGTGTAAACTGTACCCACTCTAGGTCGCTGGACACAAGATTCGCCCTCAGAGCATTAAAAAACTCCTCTTTCCTGTAGATGCTAACGTTTTCCAAGCTCCGAAGGGCGTCCTGCATACTGCTCTGATAAACCCGAAAGCCCCGTTGCTTCAGAAAATATCCAAAGCCGATCACCCGGGCTGCCAATCCATGGGCAGCAAATGCCTCGTCTGCCAAATGATATTTACTGGAGGTATGCTGCCCTCTTTTCCTCATTGCTCCAAATTTCTTGCTTGAACTTCTGGATGTCTTCCTGATATTTTAATATGCAACCCAAGGTCTCCATGACCACTTCCTCGTCCAGATGATCTCTGTGCATCTCCACCAGTGCCCTGGCCCAGTCAAGGGTCTCGGACACCCCTGGTCTTTTGAGTAAATCCTCCTTTCTGATGAGTTGCATAAACCCGGCCACCTGCTCCGCAAAGCTTGCGTCAATCCCAGGAAGTTTTGTCATGATTATCTTGTACTCTTTTTCAAAGGACGGATAGTCTATCCAATGATAAAGACATCGTCGCTTCAGAGCATCGTGCACGTCCCGGGTGCGATTGGAGGTAACTATTACATGAGGTCTATGCTTGGCACGGATTGTGCCGATCTCGGGGATAGTGATCTGGAAATCTGAAAGGACTTCCAATAGAAAGGCCTCAAATTCCTCATCAGAACGATCAATCTCATCTATAAGAAGAACGGGCGCAGTGTGATCAGCCCGTACTATGGCTTCAAGCAGGGGCCTACGGATAAGGAATTGTTCACTGAAAAGCGCCTTTTCAATCTGTTCCTTGCCCCTTTTTTCGCTCTCTTGGAGCCTTATGTAGAGCAACTGCTTTGGATAGTTCCATTCGTAAAGTGCCGTAGTTGCATCCAGGCCCTCATAGCACTGGAGACGAATGAGCTCGGCGTGGAAGATCTTGGCCATTACAAGTGCAACCTCGGTTTTTCCAACTCCGGGTTCCCCTTCCAGGAATATTGGTTTCTGCAAGCGATGGGAAAGGAAAAGGACCGTGGCTAGGGAGCGGTCTGCAATGTAGTTGGCCTCGGCCATTTTGTCCATTACCTGCTCAACTGAATCAAAACCGGTTACCACCTCATCCCTCCTTTAGGCCGCCGGGCCCAAAACCTCGCAGGGGGTTTGTTCCTACTTTGCAAAAATCAAATCCTGTGCTAATACTTCAACTTCAACGACCCCTGAGCCGATTATGGGCTATGGAGAAGCGTCGGGAGAATAAGCAAAGCCATGAAAAAAGCACCATCAAGCAAAAAACGCGGCCCTTCCCGCAAGGAATTGACCCTTCGTGAACTAGAACAAAGGGTAGCACAAAAAGGTATACAAATCCATTACGATAAGCTCGAGACAGCCGGGCTAAAGCTCAAGGGGGGACTGTGTAAGGTTAAGGGCGAAATACATTTGTATGTGGACAAGAGAAAATCAATAGAGGAAAAAATCGCCATCCTTACCGATTGTTGCATAGCGCCCCTCGGTGATATTCCCGAATCTTTTCCCGATGAACCCAGTAAAGACAATTCTTAAATTCGGCAAGTTACTATTGTATGGCTGTTGGAGGGCCATGCCCTGTGTGTGGCTGGTCGCCTTACTGGTCACTGCCCTACCCCGGCCAAGAGCCACGCTTGCTGATAACTTCCCTTGTTTGGAGGAAATAAGATCCACCGATTCCCTGATTCTGGCTGACCCTGGAGGGGGCCAAATCCTGGCAAAAAACGAATCTATACCGCGAATTCCTGCATCCACCCTGAAACTATTCACAAGCCTGGTCGCGATCCATGAACTGGGCATCGATTATCGGTTCAAAACAGAATTTTACACTGACAAACACCACAACCTGATAATAAAGGGCTATGGAGATCCATTACTCATATCAGAAGTTCTTAGAGAAATGGCCAAAGAGCTTTTGGGAAAAATCTCCCATGTAAACGCTATTTTCTTGGACAACACCTATTTTTCCCGCCACATAACTATACCGGGCAGAGGGCATAGTACCAATCCATATGATGCGCCGCCCTCAGCCCTTTCGGCCAATTTCAACACCATAAAGGTGGCCCGCGACAAAAAGGGGGAATTCATTTCAGGTGAGCCACAGACCCCCATTACCCCGCTTGCCAGAAAAATTGCCAGACACATCGGCGCGACAAAGGGCCGTTATTGTATCGGGGACGATCCTGAGCTTGCGGCCCGGTATACAGGGGAGTTGATCTGTGCTTTTCTGGCCGATTCAGGCATCCCGACTCCCGGGATCACATGTATTGGTGCGGTGCCACAGGAGGCGAGACTCATACTTGAGTATTACTCGCCCTTCACATTGCGACAGGTGATTCAGAAAATGCTCGAGTTTTCCAGCAACTTCATGGCCAATCAACTCATGCTCGCCATGGGGGCAAAGAGATTCGGGCCGCCGGCAACCCTTGAAAAGGGTGTTAGGGTACTGAGGGAATTTGCAATGAACGACCTTGGGCTCAAGGAAGCCACGATTATCGAAGGCTCCGGCATATCCAGGAAAAATAGAATATCAGCACAAGGCATGCTAAAGGTTCTGAGGAAATTTCGACCCTACTACAGATTATTGAAAAGCGACGGCAAGCTTTATTATAAGACCGGTACCCTGAGGGGCATAAGGACATGCGCAGGATATATCCGCCAAACTGGGGAACAATTCTATCCTTTTGCCATACTAATCAACCGCCCCATCCCCGGCCTGGATTCTATAATTCGGTGTCTCCAGGATGTGGTTGTTTTCGAGAAAGCGCACTAGGGGGTTAGTTCATTGAAAAACTAGGGAGTCTTCTTGAACAAATTTTCCAATGCTTCTTTAGCCTGCTTGGCCTTGTCCATGTGCTTAACAGCAGATCCCCTTACTACAAAATATTCGCACAAGTTCGCCCTTTCCTTATCAACCACTCGCTCTGCCATAACCTCCTTACATTCATTGTAGGAGTGGGGATCGTAGAACTTGCATTGCTTACAGCAGTGCAAGTCCCTCCCACAATTTGGGCACACATCTCTCCTGCTGATTGGGGTATCCACCTCAATCTCTGCATGACAAAATGCACAGATCATATTCCAACTCCTCTAGATAAAATTTTGGGTTCAGCGCGTACGCGCAAGTACTTTGTTGCTGGTTGCTCCGCTAATTCAATAGTTAAAGAGCAGCTATCCCTTGAGCTTTGACTTTTACCTGCCCCACTTATAAAATGTTTTTATGGTTACCAAAAGTCCTGATTTTCAATTGCTTGACCATACTGCTGACCTTGGCATGATAGTCCGGGGCAAGGACATTGAGGACCTTTTTATCTCGGGTGCCAAGGCCCTCACACAAACAATGGTGAGAAGCGAGAATCAAAGACCCACAAGGGAGACCCGGATTTCCGTTGACGGTCATGATCTTACCGATCTCTTCATAAGGTGGCTAGGAGAAATCCTATATCTCTTTGAGGGTGAAGGACTCATCTTTTGTGATACCCGAGAACTCAAGATTTCTAGTTCCACATCTCTACAGGCCATTGTCCTTTGTGTACCTTTTGACCCTGATAAGCATGAAATCGTTTACGAAATCAAGGCAGTAACCTATCACCAGGCTTCCGTTAACCGTGCGCAAGGGGGCTGGGAAGCTAAGGTCATTTTTGATCTTTGAATCGCTTCGCATGAATATTCTGCATCCTTTATTTTTCTCGGCCCTAAGGGCCAAATAGTTTAAGCGCGAGGACAAACATGGATATCAAATTGGAAAAAATTGATGAATTTCGCTGGCTTATTCCCCGCACAGGTGACATGCGTGTCCCTGGTCTGATCTTCTCCAGTTCAGAGCTCATTGATGCCGTTAAGGAGGACCAGAGCCTTGTCCAGGTCCGCAATGTGGCAACCCTTCCAGGAATTGTCAACTACGCCCTGGCCATGCCGGACATCCACTGGGGATACGGCTTCCCCATAGGGGGAGTAGCTGCCTTCGAAATAAACGAAGGCGTGGTGTCCCCGGGCGGCGTCGGATACGACATAAATTGCGGTTGCCGCCTTATGACCACAGCCCTCACCGCTGACGAAATCCGCCCCAAGATAAGGGACCTGATCTCCGCGTTGTTCAGGGATATTCCAACGGGGGTGGGATCGTCCGGACCCCTCAAATTGTCAAAGAAGGACGAGCAAAAAGTCGCGCGCAAGGGGGCCGCATGGGCCGTGGAAAACGGCTACGGAGAACCCGAAGACCTTGAGCGAACCGAAGACTATGGCACCATGCCAGGTGCAGACCCCTCAGTCCTCAGCGAAAGGGCATTCAAAAGAGGCTCCGATCAATTGGGAACCCTTGGCTCCGGCAACCATTTCCTGGAAATCCAGGTAGTGGAAAAAATCTATGACAAAAGGGTTGCCGACACCTTTGGACTTTTCGAAGGCCAGCTAACTGTGTTCATTCATTCTGGCTCGCGGGGTTTTGGCCATCAAATATGCGACGACTTTTTAAAAGAAATGACCCGCCATGTTGAAAAATTTGGACTCCCCGACAGGCAACTCGCCTGTGCCGCTATTACCTCAGATCTGGGGCAGCGTTACCTGGCTGCAATGGCATGTGCAGCAAACTACGCTTGGGCAAACCGCCAGATCCTTATGCACTGGACAAGGGAGACTTTCCTCAAAACCCTTTCCATCAGTCCCCGCGAACTCCAAATGCGGCTTCTCTACGATGTGTGCCACAACATTGCTAAGCTGGAGGACCACACCATACACGGAAAAAAGGTCAAGCTTTGCGTCCACCGAAAGGGCGCCACGCGGGCCCTTCCAAAAGGCCATCACCTGTTGCCCGACGTATACCGTAACGTTGGCCAGCCGGTTTTAATACCAGGAGACATGGGAACCGAGTCCTATGTTCTGGTTGGTTCCGCTATTGCCCTTGAACAAACCTTTGCTTCAAGCTGCCATGGGGCCGGCCGGGTGCTCAGCCGCTCGCAGGCCATCAAGCGAGCAAAGGGCCGGTCAATTGGCCGTGAACTGGAAGACAAGGGCATAATCGTTCAATCAAGGGGCAAAAAAACTCTCAAAGAAGAAATGCCTGAGGCATACAAGGATGTCTCTCAAGTAGTGGAGGTAGTCCACCGTGCTGGCCTGGCCACCAAGGTAGCACGTCTCAGGCCCCTCGGTGTTATAAAGGGTTAGTTGTACACTACCACCCAGAAACCATAACGTCAACAGCAAAATCTACTTGCCACCACCTTGTCCTTGGGTTATACAACGGGGCCCAGAAGCAGGTGGATACCTCAAGGAGAAGCAAAGAACCGTTTGTCTGGCCCGCTGACAGGTGGCACTTTTTGGCGATATTGGGCCTGGAGGTGGAGATATCCATCAAATGCAATACCCGAAAGGAGTGGAACAATGACTTACGACCTGACTGATGAGCAAAAAATGTTGAGGGATACGGTAGCGCGAATTGCAAAGGAACAAATAGCGCCCGGGGCGGATAAGCGAGACGAGGAGGAGTCCTTTCCTTGGGATATGGTTGAGGTGTTGAGAGAAAACGCCCTGTTTGGTGCGGACTTTCCCGAAAAATACGGGGGAGCAGAGATGGGATTGCTATCACTCTGCCTTGCCATAGAAGAGATCGCCAAATTTTGCGCCTCTACTGCAGTGATTCTTCTAGTACATGAACTGGGTTCAACACCGATCTTTCTTGCAGGCAACGAGGAGCAAAAAGCAAAATATCTCCCCAAATTGGCTACCGGCGAGCATCTGGTAGCATTTGGGGTCACCGAGCCCAACGCTGGCTCGGATGTGGCTGGCCTTAGGACCAAGGCCGTCAAACAGGGCGACTATTATGTCCTGAATGGCACCAAGATCTTTATCTCCCATGCTGACGTGGCAAAGGTTATCTGCGTTGCTGCAAGAACAGATCCTTCTGCTGTACCCCACAGAGGAATCAGCATGTTTATCGTTGATACCGACACCCCTGGCTTCAAGATCGGTAAGCACGAGAGAAAACTCGGGCTCAGGGCCTCTTCCACGGTCGAGGTGATCCTCGAAGATGTAAAGGTACCCGCTGACAACCTTTTGGCCGGTGAGGGCAAAGGCTTTTACATAGCAATGAAAACCTTTGACATTACCCGCATCCCGGTAGCTGCCCAGGCTACGGGTATTGCACAGGGAGCCCTGGACTATGCTGTGCAGTACACCAAGGAAAGGATGCAGTTTGGCAAGCCGTTGTTCTCCTTCCAGGGCCTACAGTGGATGATGGCAGACATGGCCACCCAGGTGGAGGCTGCGCGTCAGCTAACTTACAAAGCTGCCGCCTTTTTCGAGAAGCTACCCAAGAACCTTGAGAAGCTTTCCAAGGAAGCGCTCCGCCGCTCTGCCATGGCCAAGCTTTTTGCGGCTGAGACCGCCATGAAGGTCACCACCGATGCAGTCCAATTATTGGGCGGTTATGGGTACGTGCGCGAGTATCCCCTGGAGAGAATGATGAGGGATGCCAAGATCACTCAAATTTACGAAGGAACGAGCCAAATACAGAAGATTGTGATCTCCAGCACCTTGTAAAAAACCAGACATTGTCAACCCCGGCCCACGCCTGACCGCACTTAAAGGGCGCGTTGGTCCAACGGTGGAATATGGGGTGAACGGTGTTCCGAGGAAAAGTCAGATTGGGGTCACAGGGTTTCACCAGCTTCCTCAATGAGAAGCTTGGCCAGCCTTGCAGCCTCATCATATAGACTCAGGGCTTCATCCAGGAAGCCGTCCTCTTCTTCGCTGTTGACCTCTACGAAAACTGCCTTTAATATCGCCACCCTCTGGTCAATCGCCTTCAAAGGGGCCTCAGGTGTATCCTCCTCGTCCGCAGGGACGCTGGGCATTCCTGCTAAAAGACACCATACCAGATGGTTGAGGTCAGGCGGGCCTGCTTGTCTGTCCAAGTCTACGCTTTCTCTGAACTCCTTGTATGCACTTATGAAGCCATCCCTGTCATCCATCGGTTTTAATCCCCAATTCATCTTTTTCCACTCTGCGCAGCATCGAGCAACTGTTCTGATTCCTCTTTGAGCCTCTGGATTGCCGCTCTCACCTCATCCATGAGTAGGTCAATGGTCTTTTTTCTATATCTGGATACGTCTATAGGTCGCCCAACCGATATGGCGAACACGCCTTTTCTAACACGAAAACTTCCTTTAGGCAACAGCCTGCCGCTGCCACTCAAACCAATGGGAATAATCTCGCAGCCGGCCCTAAGGGCCAAATTAAACCCTCCTCTTTTGAAGGATTGGAGGGTTCCGTCCTTGCTTCTCGTGCCTTCAGGAAATATGAGAACTGATGCGCCTTTCCGTATTCTTTCAGCCGCCGCCTTCATGCTTGCCACTGCCTTTCGGGGATCATCTCGCTCTATTCCTATGTAGCCGGCCCTCCTCATGGCAAAGCCCAGAAGGGGGATTTTCATTAGTTCCTGTTTCATGAGAAACTTAAAGTCCACGGGAAGAACAGACAAGAGGCCAAAAACATCCAAGTAGCTCTGGTGGTTGGTCATGTAAATCCTAGGAACCCTTGGGTCCACATTTTCAAGCCCGTTTGTAACCACCTTTACCCCGCAATACCAGAGTATGGCCTTGGCCCATGGAACTGCGGCCAAAAAATGTATCAACCTACCATTGCGGTCAAAAGGGATAAGCATCAATCCCCAAAGGCACATTATTATACTGTGGACAATCACAATTGTATTTATAAAAAAACTTCGTATCACAAGGCCCTCTGTTGCTGGATCAGTTCATTTTTCTGTGTCGGTCTTTTAACCCTCTCTTATGGGCAATTCTATCCTTATGTTAACCAAGTCGTCTCCTTCTTCCTTGGTGACCTTTACTGCGCCGCCATGCCGATGGATAATAACCTTGGCCAGTGGTAAGTCACAGGCCTTTTCTTTTGCCATCTCCACCTGCCTGGGCAAAAAGAATTGCTCAATATCCTCTTCGTCTATACCTGAGGCCCTGTAGCGTATCTCAATGACCAGTGAGCCATCATCCCTTTCAGCTCGCAGTGTGATACTATCTCCAGAAGGCGTCATGGCAAGCACGTGGCCAAGCACGCTTTCGAATGCCCTCAGCAGCAGACCCTCATCAGCTTGTACGGCTGGGAGTTGCTCGGGGATTTGTAAATTCAGCCTCACCCCGCAGTCCTGCAAATCCTTTTCAAGCTCTTGTATACACGAGTTCAGTAGCTTTTCTATGTCCACCCGGCCTAAAGCAAGTTGTACAGGTTCAATGGAAGAAAGCATTATTCGAAGTATGTTCTCGAGCCTTGATACCTGATCCACTATGATCTGGGCGATCTTCTTATGTTCCTCCCCTTCAGGAAGTTTCTTTACAAGCCTTCGCGCGAACCCTCCTGCAGTTGCAAGAGGATTTCTTAATTCGTGGGCAAAGCGAGCCGACATTTCCCCTAGAATTCTGATCTCCTCAGATCTCAAGGCCCTTTCTTGCAGCCTTTTCAGTTCGGTAATATCAAGCATAATGCCATCAATCCATTTCACAGCACCCTTTTCGTCCCTCATGGGCATGGCTTGGTCGATAAATACATACGGTTGCCCCTCCTTGCTCCTTACGGTCCTCTCTGTGCGAAACTCCCTGCTTTCTCCCCAACATGTCTCAATGATGTCTTTGTCGCCTTCTCCGCCCCCGCATATAACAACCCGCCAAAAATCCTTATCTCCCACAACTTCTTCGGGAGTATAGCCAAGTTTTTCTGTAAAATAGGGATTGATAAATTCGAGGGTCCCGTCTTTGTGGAGCCGATAGACCACCAGAGGCAAATTATCAACCAGGGTACGGTACTTTTCCTCGGAAGCAACCAAATCTGCTGTCCTCTCCCTGACCCTTTGCTCTAGTGTTCTTGCGTATTCTTCGATCTGTCTTTGTCTAGCCTGAAGAGCCTCAAGCATCTTGTTAAGCGATTTGCTCAGATGGCCCATCTCATCTTCAGGCCTCTCTTCAAGATGGCTCTTCCTAGTTCCTTCTGCTATTTCCTCCGCCTCCTTTACGATCTCTCTAATAGGCTTTACAAAAATCGATGCTATGAGCCAAGTAAGCAAAAACGACATGGCAATGCCTGCGGACCCGGCCAAGAGCATCATCTTTTTCGTCCTTCCAAGGCTCTTTTCAATTTTGGACCGGTCAATGTCAATCTCCACAACACCTACTACATCACCGTTGTAATCAAGAATAGGTCCAATCAATACAGATATATCTGTGAAGCCGTTTGGGGCGATGAGTACCATTGGTTTCCGCCCAGGAACTAGTTTCCCAAGGCGCAAGAATATCCCGCCGGTCTCACTTGTGGATGCCAGCCGAACGTAGGTTGATTCACCTCTTTTCTCATACACGGTAAAGTCCGGGCCCCAAGTTTGTTTGAGTCTGTGGAGAAATGGCCCGCCAAAGGGATATCCGACCTCCACGCTTCCAACCAGTTGATCATGGCAAAAGATCGGGCTTACAGCCCTTATGGCCAGGCCTGCCAGCCCCCATTCCAAGGCTGTTACTGCCTTCCTTTTCCTTAAGCACTCTATCACACTTTTTCTGTATGCGAGCATTTCTCCATGGCTCTCAGGGGCGTGCAGGCGCAAGAATGATCTCCCGGGCGGCACGTGAAAATGAATCAGGCTCACACCGAATCGTGCTTTGAGGTTAGAGAAAAGCGGCACCATTTTCTCCTTCAG
>Ga0164318_10001210_pt1 | contig 22547 bp, 18 predicted proteins | sample GuaBasSedimGuay9_FD_113734 | JGI IMG/M metagenome (GOLD analysis project Ga0164318, IMG submission 113734) | Subseafloor sediment microbial communities from Guaymas Basin, Gulf of California, Mexico - Guay9, Core 4571-4, 0-3 cm | ecosystem: Environmental > Aquatic > Marine > Hydrothermal vents... | reverse complement strand
TTTAATAGCATATTCCCGTTTTGAAGCACTACTTCTATCAAGTGATGATTCATTGTAAACTAATTCCACAGGACGCCTAGCTTTTGTATATTTTGCACCTTTAGGTGAAGTATTGTGTTCATCTAGTCGTTTTGCTATATCTTTTGTGATACCAGTATATAAAGTATTGTCGCTACACTTTAGAATATAAACAAAATATGACATTAATACTCCTTTGTGTTTATTGTATGTTAGTGGATTATACTGTTATTTTTATAATATTTAAGAATTGAATGAACTTATCTTATATAAATGATACTATGAAAGATAAATAAAACTATATTTTAGATAGAATAAAGATAAATTTACTAGACAAAAACTGGAGTATATACAATAAAATGACAAATATAATTTTATGTGGTGGAAGTGGTACAAGACTATGGCCAATAAGTCGAACATTGATGCCAAAACAATTTGTAAAATTATTTAATAACAAGTCGATATTTCAGCTAACAGTTCAAAGAAATAGTAAAGTATGTGATAGTCAATATATAGTATCAAATACAGAACAATACTTCTTAGCCCTTGACCAACTTGAAGAATTAGATAAAACTAATAATAAATATTTATTAGAACCAGTAGGAAGAAATACAGCACCTGCTATAGCATTAGCTTGTATGAACTTACCAAAAGATGAGATAGTATTAGTTACACCATCCGACCATCTAATCAAAGATGAAAAAGAATACAAAAAAGTATTAGCCAAAGCAGAAAACTTAGCAAAAGAAAACAATCTAGTGACATTTGGTATCACACCAACATTTGCAGAAACTGGATTTGGATATATAGAAGCAGACAAGGTGGATTATAAAGTCAGAGCTTTTCATGAAAAACCAGATAAACAAACAGCACAAAGCTATGTAGATGCTGGAAACTATTATTGGAACTCTGGTATGTTTTGTTTTAAAGCAGGTGTATTTTTAGATGAGCTTAAAAAGCATTCACCTGAGATTTATGAAACTTCACTAAAAGCACTTAATGGCATTTCAACAGATGAAAAAATGACTAGAATAAAACATGATGATATGATAGCTATTCCTGATGATAGTATAGATTATGCAGTTATGGAAAAATCAACTATTGTTAAAGTTGTACCATCTGATATAAACTGGTCAGATGTAGGAAGTTTTGATGCTCTTTATGAAGAGTTACCCAAAGATGAAAATGGAAATACAATAAATCAAAATCATATCTCAATAGATAGTAAAAACAATCTTATCTATGGAACTGAAAGAAAAATAGCAACAGTAGATATAGAGGATTTAATCATAGTTGATACAGGTGATGCACTTTTAATATCTAAAAAAGGTAGTTCTCAAAAAGTAAAACAAATAGTATCAGAAATCAGAAAAGACACACAACTACACAATATTCATCTTACAGGTCATAGACCTTGGGGTACATATACAGTTCTTGAAGATAAAGATGGTTATAAAATCAAAAGAATAGAAGTAAAACCTCATAAAAGATTGTCACTTCAAAGACATAAACATAGAAATGAACATTGGGTAGTTGTAAGTGGAACGGCAACAGTAACTATAAATGAAGATATATTTATATTAAATCAAAATGAATCTACATATATCAAAGCAGGTGATATTCATAGGCTTCTGAATGATACAGATGAAAGCTTAGTTATTATTGAAGTACAAGTTGGAAGTTATATAAATGAAGATGATATAGAGAGATTAGAAGATGATTTTAAAAGACAATAAACCAACTGTATTAGTTACTGGCGGAGCAGGATATATCGGTTCTCATGTAGTAAAAAAGCTACTAAAAACTACTAAAAATAATATAATAATAATTGATAATATATCCACAGGATTTCAATCAACACTTAATATATTATCATCAATTGATAAAGATGATAGAATGAAATTCTACAATGTGGACTTATCAGATACTGACAAGTTGGAAAGTATATTTATGGAAAATAAAGTCAAAAGTATAATACACTTTGCTGCTTTTTCACAAGTGGGAGAATCAATGATTGATCCACTAAAATATTTTAAAAATAATACACTAAATACAATAAACTTAATTGATCTATGTATAAAATATGATGTTAAAAAGTTTATTTTTTCATCTACAGCAGCAGTATATGGGGAGCCTACAATAGATGATATACCCATAAAAGAAACAATGAGTACAAATCCTATCAATCCTTATGGACATAGTAAGTTAATGAGTGAACAAATACTACAAGATACTTCAAAAGTAAATAATAATTTTAAATTTGTAATACTAAGGTACTTTAATGTTTGTGGAGCAGACTTAGAAGGTCAAATAGGCGAATGTCACAATCCAGAAACACATCTTATACCGCTTATAGCTAAAACAGCTTTAGAAAAAAGAGAAAGTATCTCTATATATGGGGATGACTATGATACAAAAGATGGTACTTGTATAAGAGACTATATCCATATTGAAGATTTAGCACAAGCACATCTTGATTCTTTAAACTATTTAGATAATAATGATAGTGATATTTTTAATTGTGGTTATGGATATGGATATAGTGTTAAGGAGATTGTAGATAGTATGAAAAAAATTAGTAATAATAATTTTGAAGTTATAGTTGCACCAAGAAGAGATGGCGACCCAGCGATACTTATAGCAGATAATACAAAGATTATTAACAAAATGAATTGGAAACCAAAGTATAATAATTTGGAACTTATATGTAAAACAGCATTAGAGTGGGAGAAACAATTAGGTGTTTAAAAACTTTTTTAGCTTTATTATACATATTGTACAAAATAAAAAATTACTATTGACTTTTGTTAAGAATGATTTTAAACAACAATACCTAGGTTCACAACTTGGGCTTATTTGGGCATTTTTACAGCCAATTTTTATGCTTTGTATTATGTGGTTTGTTTTTCAAGTTGGATTTAAGGCTGAACCAGTAAGTGATGTACCATTTATATTATGGCTAAGTTGCGGGATGATACCATGGTTCTTTTTTGCAGATAGTGTAAGCAATGGAACAAATTCTATTGTTTCTAATAGTTATTTGGTTAAAAAGGTACTATTTAGAGTTAGTATGTTGCCATTAGTTAAAATAATATCAGCATTTTATATACATATATTTTTTATTTTCTTTTTGATGGCAATGTTTATTATTTATGGTTACAGTCCTTCTTTGTATTGGATACAGATACCTTATTATGTTGTATGTACTTTTATTTTAGTATTGGGTATTAGTTGGCTTACTTCTTCTTTAAATGTTTTTTTCAGAGATATAGGACAGATTATCGCAGTATTCTTACAATTTGGATTTTGGGGTACACCTATATTTTGGCAGTTAGATACTATACCAGAAGCATATCAGTGGATTATTAAACTTAATCCAATGTATTATATAATTGAAGGATATAGAAACTCTTTTATTGAACATATTTGGTTTTGGGAAACATATAAAATGACACCATACTTTATTATAACAACTTTAGTAATATTTATTGTAGGTGCAATTACATTTAAAAAACTTAGACCTCACTTTGCGGATGTACTATAGTGAATAATATAGTAATAAATATCAGTAATATAAATAAAATTTATTCTATTTATGATAAACCTATTGATAGAATTAAAGAAGCTATTAATCCATTTAATAAAAAATATCATAAAGAGTTTAATGCTCTTTATAATATGAGTTTTAAAGTAAAAAAAGGTGAAACAGTTGGAATTATTGGTAAAAATGGTGCAGGTAAATCAACTCTTTTAAAGATCATAACTGGTGTTCTTACTCAGTCAAGTGGTACAATTAAAGTAAATGGAAAAATATCATCTTTATTGGAATTAGGTGCAGGATTTAATCCAGAGATGACAGGTATAGAAAATATATATCTAAATGGTAATCTAATGGGATTTTTTAATGAAGAGATAGATAAAAAGTTAGAAGCTATATTAGAATTTGCAGATATTGGTGACTTTGTATATCAGCCAGTAAAAACATATAGTAGTGGAATGTTTGCTAGATTAGCATTTGCTACAGCTATCAATGTAGAACCTGATATATTAATAGTTGATGAAGCATTGAGTGTTGGAGATATTTTCTTTCAACAAAAGTGTTTTAATCATATAAAAAATAATTTAGATGGTGTTACAAAATTATTTGTTACTCATGATATGGCATCTTTAACACAAATGGCAGATAGAATAATAGTTTTAAAAGGTGGTGAAATAGCTTTTGATGGTGACCCTTTAGAAGCAATAAAAATTTATCAAGAAGAAGAACATCAAAAAAAGATATATAAAAATATAAACTCTAAGAACTCAATTGAACCACTTTCAGTTATTAGTAAGTTTAATCATATAGAAGATATTCATTTGACAGGTATCTTAGATATTAAAATAATAGGACATCTTTTTTTAGTAAATGGTACTCCTAATGAATCAGTTAGTACAAATGATAATATTGAACTTTTACTTGAGATTGAAGCATTAAGAGATAGTGAGGGGGAATGTGTTGTTGGATTGTTATTTAGGGATAAGCAAGCACAAATGTTATTTGGTGAAAATACATTAAATAAAATATTAACAAATATTAGTATCAAGCAAGGTATATCTACAGTAAGTATAAAATTTAAATGGCCTTCAATAAAAAGGGGAGAATATACTTACACACCAGGTATAGGAGAAATAAATCCTAATAACGACTTAGAACACAATATTCAATGTTGGGCAAATAACATTGGAAAAGTTTACTCTACAACAGGGCAAAAACATGATTGTCTATTTTCACTTGAAATAGATGAAATAAATATTAAAAAAGAGAATTAAATGATAGCAAAAGAGATACAAGATATTTTATATTTACCAGAATACTATACTGATGAATACAATGCAACACCTATGAAAAACTATTGGCCTTTTCTAAGAGAATTAGTAGAAATAATTAATCCTAAATCTGTTTGTGAAATAGGTAGTGAAAGAGGATTAACATCACAATTACTTGGACAAGTTTTTAAAAATATAGAAAAACTTCATATAGTTGATCCTTTTATAAATAAAGAACTTAAAGAAAATAAACCAGATAATATGATATTACATGAAGAGATATCTTTAGAATTTTTAAAAAAAGAATTAGAGGTTGAGCTTTACTTGATAGATGGAGATCATAATTATTATACTGTTAAAAATGAACTGTTGGGTGTTCAAAAGAATAGGAATAATAAACAAAAAACTTTTATTTTAATGCATGATGTTTCTTGGATGTGGGCTAGAAGAGATATGTATTATAATGCTGACTCTATTCCTGATACAAATGAAAATAAATACAATACATCGTTAAATTTAGAAAATAAAGAAAATGTCAAATATGGATTTCCTTCTGCTGATAGTTATTCTATTTCTATAAAAGATGGAGGTTCAAAAAATGGTGTTCTAACAGCAATTGAAGATTTTGTCAAAGAAAGTGATTTAAAATGGAATTTTTCTTATATTCCATCACTTTGGGGTCTTGGATTTTTATGGCTAGAAGATAACTTTACAGAAGAAGAAGTAATTAAAATAAATTTAATTTTAAATAAATTAGATTCATTAAAAGAATTTTTTGGAATTTTAGAAGCAAATAGATTAAGACTTTTACAAGGACTAGATGAATGGAAAGGTTTATCGGAAGAAAGACTAATATCAATTAAAGATATTGAAAGAATTAAAGATGAGCTTTATAAAGTTGCAGAACAAAGACTTAGTGATATACAAAATATAGTAAAAGAAAAAGATGAGCTTTATGAAGTTGCAGAACAAAGACTTAGTGATATACAAAATATAGTAAAAGAAAAAGATGAGCTTTATGAAATTGCAGAATATAGATTAAATATTATTAATAATTTAAAGAAAAATATATTCATTAAATGGTTTATTAAGGAATAAAATGAAAATTGCAATGATAAGTAAATCTGATAGTTTTGGTGGAGGGGCAAGTAAAGTTGCTGAAGAATTAGTCTCTATATTAGATAAAGATCAACATACTGCCCATCATTATTGTAGCTGGAGTGGTAAAGGTTATGGTAATTTAAGACAGCCTTTATATGGAAGATTTGAAGGATTAATTAGAAGATTACATACAATAGTTAAAAAAATAGGTTTTCCAGAGTTGATTCCTTTTGAATTGCCTATTATAAAAAGAAGGATAAAAGAACACCAGTATGATTTAGTACATTTTCATGACTTATCATCTGCAATTTCACCTTTAACACTTATAAATATATCAAAAAATACACCTGTGATATGGACTATTCATGATTGCTCACCATTTACAGGAGGGTGTCTATATCCAATGGATTGTGAAAAGTTTAAAACAACTTGTTTCAATTGTCCACAAGCAGGACAATGGCCAATTGATAGTAAAATAGATTTAGTATTTTTTGCAAGATGGATAAAAAAACAACTACATAAAAATAAGAATATACATCTTATCACACCATCTCAATGGATGGCAGATATAGCATATTCAAGTGGTATGCTACATACGAAACCAACTGTAATATCAAATGGGGTAGATATAAAACTCTATAAAGAACTAGATAAAAAAGAATTGAAAGATAAATTTAATATACCACAAGATAGATTTACCATACTATTGTCAGCAGGACATATTTTAGATGAAAGAAAAGGTACTAAATTTGCAATAGAGATTGTAAGTAAGATAAAAGATTTAAATCCATATTTAATATTAGTTGGAACTATAGATGATAAAGCTAAAAAATTATTTGAAGGTATGGATTATTATGAAGCAGGATATCTATCTACTGATAAAGATTTAAATGAACACTATTCTGCTGCTGATATTTTTCTTTTTTGCTCATTAGCTGATAATCAACCATTATCAATATTGGAAACTATGGCATCAGGTACACCACTTATAGGTTTTAAAACTGGTGGTATTCCAGAGATGGTAGAGCAAAATAAAACTGGATATTTAGTTGCACAAAAAGATTTAATAAGCTTAGAAAATATAATAAGAAAAGTGTATGCCAATAAGGATTATATAAAATGGGGAAAAGAATCTAGAAGAAAAGCAGAATTAGAGTATTCTTATGATACTTTACTAAAAAATCATACAGAATATTACCATAGTATAATTAATAATTAATAATTATTCAGGAAGGAAAGATAATTAATGTTTTGGAATAAACCTCAAAAAGTTATTAAAAGCTTATTGTACTATCTTTCTATAGTTTCTATTTTAATATCTGCAATATCAATAATAGTATTTATGATATGGACGAATGAACCTACATATATAGATAAGATTGATAAAAAAATAACTCAAGATTATTTGCAAAGTTATATACTGGAGTATGAGAGAGCAAATAAACTTTTTAAAGATGATAAGCATGAAAAAGCATTAGTTCTATTAGAAAATTTATATGATAGGATGGAGAGTTTTAAAAAAGTAAATAGGCTTTTTTATCTAAAGAAGAAAGTTATGATAAAACTTATTGATAACTATATAGAAAATAACAATATAGATAAAGCATTAATTATCTCAAAAAACTGGTCAAATTTAGATGATAGAGACTTAGATGAAAAACTATATGCAATAAAAATATTAAAGATTATGGATATAGAAAAAGCAGAAAAAGAATATGATAAATTATTTAAAAAATTTTATAATGTTCAAAAAGTTGTTGATAGTTATAGTTTATTTTTAATAGATATTAATAAGTTTAGAAAACTTGAAAATATTATCTCTACATATAAAATTAATACTAAATTAAAATTTCAAAATTATAAAAAGAAGTATCAATTATTTTTAGATGATGATACAAAAGATTTTAATGAAAAAGATTCAATAGTTCTTCTTAAAGATACTAAAATATCTGATACTATTTATGAAGTTTCCTTTAACTCTAAAATTAAAAATTTAAAAGCATTAAGATTTGATATAGATAGAAGTTTGAAATTTAAAATATCAGATATAAAGATAGATGTCATTGTTAATAATAAAATATATAACCTATCAAATAATAATATATTTCAAATTAATCAACTCACGAAAATTGATAAAAATAGTTATATATCGAAGAATATAAATGACCCATTTTTTGTTTATAGTGTAAATAGTGAAATAAAAAATATTAATACAGATGTAGAAATTAGAATAAAATTTAAAATTGAATCAGCAGAGCCTAGAATAGACTTAACAGATAAATTAATACAATTATTTATTGATGATAAAAATAGAACTTTTATAGAACAAGATAGTGAAAAAATTTTTATATTTAAGTTTAAAAATAAATATTTTGTAAAATTAAATAAAATTGATTTAGATAAAGCAAAAGCTTTAAGATTGGATTTTGACCATAATATCGGTCTTACTTTAAAGAATATTGAAGTCTTTTTATATGCTAAAAATAAAATGAATAAATTAATAAAATCAAATATTTCTGTTTTTAATGATATAGATAAATCTACATTAACTATTGAAGGAAGTGATCCTTTTATAATATTTAATATTGATAACTTAAATGATATAAAATATAAAGATTTATATATAAAATATGAGGTGATACAATGAGACTAAAACAGTTATTTAGATATTCACTTATATTAACAATACCTATATCTGCATTTTTTATAATATGGTTATATAAAACTATTTCAATATATTCTCATTTTCAATTGAATATAGGAAATCTAACAACAGCTAAAGAGTATAAGCTTCAAAAAGTAGGAAAAGTTATATTTTATGAAATGTTTTATAGTTTAAAACCATCAAAAAATATAAAAACAGATGTTCAAATATTTATAAATAAAAGTGATATAAACTCATTAAATGAAGACTTGCCTTATAGTGGTTTTAAGTATAAAAAAGCGTTAGTAGTGATAGATGGGGTGAGCTATAAATCAAAAGTAAGATATAGAGGAGATAATGCTTATCATTGGATATTTGATAATAAATCATGGAGAGTAAAAACATCAAAAAAGAAGCTATACGATAAGGTGCGAAAATTTAATCTTATAAATCCTAAGTTTGATGGACTTATGCAAAATTTATTATCTTATGAGTTGGCAAAAACTATGGGTATATTAGCACCTGAGGCAAGACTTGTAGATTTATCTGTAAATGGTGAATATAAAGGTATTAAGCTACTTGTAGAGCAAATTGATGAAAATTTTCTTAGAAATAATAGAAGAATGCCAAATGATATATATAAAGGTGATAATATTGGTACAAGTATATATCGAGGAGTAGATAATAATTTATTTAATGGAATATATACTTGGGAAAAGAATTCTTATAATAATCATTATAATAAGAATAATAAAGCTCCATTACAAGACTTATTATATAAAAATAAAATACATGAGATTGATAATAAAACACTGTATGAACTTGCAAAATTTAGTGTATTTCTATCAATAGCTAATTCATATCACTCAGATAATAGACATAATTGGATAGTGTACTATGATAATTATCATGAAGCAGTATATCCAATAGTATGGGATACTATTGGTTTTGATACATTTAATACATATAATTTAAATATTATGTCTTCGAGTTTTCTTAAAGAATGCTTTAAAGACTATAGATTTATAGAATATCGTACACATATATTTAATAATTTTTTTAAGAATAAAAAAGATATTTTTTTAGAAAAACTAGAAAAACAAAGAATAAGAACAGAATCTTTATTAAGTAAAATTAACTATTACAATACAAATATTAGTCATAATTTATTAAATTTTGATAATTTATTAAAAAAAGTTAGTACACTATTTAATAATATTAATATACATATAAATAAAATAGAAGATAGATTTTATACTTCAATGATAAAAAGTACTTATTATTTAAATAATAATAGTATTAATATTAATTTAAATAGTTTTACTAATACAATCAAGGCTTATGTATCTGAAATCGAAATAAATAAAATTAAAGATAAAAAAGTATTCCTAGAGTATAAAGAATTTAATAAATTAATTAAAAAGGATATTACAAGCTTTGTATCTTTTGAAAAAGATTATATAAAAATAGATTTATTGTTAATAACAGATATAAGTATAGTAGGTAATAATTTAAAAAGTGGTAATAAAGAATATAAAATAATTATTGAAGATTTTGATGTTTCTAATATGAAAAGATTAGAAATGAATTATTTTAATGTGCCTATTAAATTAAGTAAGTATAGTTCAAATGTAGAAATAAAATACAGTTATAATAATATATATAACCTATTTGACATTCCAAAGAATAATCTAAAAGATATTATTTGGAATCAAAAAATTAAGAAATCAAATTTCACTTTAATTAAAGATAATATTATAATCAAAGCAGGGACTAAAATTATATTAGATAAAAATGCAACCATAAAATTTCTAGGTAAAGTAACTGCAATAGGAACAAAAGAAAATCCAATTATATTTGAAGCTAAAGATAGTATTAATCCATGGGGTGCAATAGCAGTAAAAGATAAAAATGCAAATGGTTCTATTTTTAAGCATTGTATTTTTAAAAATGGTAGTGGTTCAAAGGGTTCTATGCATGAATATACAGCAATGCTATCGATACACAATGTAAAAGATATAGTTATAGAAAACTGTGAATTTTATGATAGTAAAATAACTGATGATATGGTGCATGTAATATATAGTGATATAAAGTTTAAGAATACAAAGTTTGTAAGGTCTCATTCTGATGCACTTGACATAGATATATCAAATGCAACTATTGATAACTGTGAATTTGTAGATAGTGGAAATGATGCTATAGATTTAATGACTACAAATGCCATAGTAACAAATACAAAATTTACAAACTCAATAGACAAAGCTATATCTATAGGTGAAGGTAGTAAACTACTTGCAGTAAATAACTATATAGAAAATAATGAGATAGGAATGCAAAGTAAAGATACCTCTATAGCATATATATACAATACAACTTTTATAAAAAATAAAAAAGCAATAGATGCGTATTATAAAAACTGGAGATATGGAGAAGGTGGAACTATAATATTAGATAACTGTAAGTTAGAAAATAATATATTAAATGCTACAGTAGGAAAAAAATCTAAAGTTATTATCAACAATAGTGATATAGATACATTAAATAAATTTGATAATAAAAGTATAAGAAAAAAGAAAATTATTATCAGTAATGGTGCACTTATAAAATATGATTTAAAAGAAGATATATTTAAAAATAAACAGAATTTAATAAATAAGCAAAGGAGAGGTTATAGTGAGTAAAATACAAGAGCATTTTTTACGATATGAATTTAAATATATACTAGATGATGCAAGAAGAGCTGATATAGAAAAAGAACTTTCTTACTTTATGCAACTTGATCCATTTGTTGAACAATTTGATAATAAAAAGTATTTAGTAAGAAGTCTTTACTTTGATGACCCTGCATATTCTTTTTATTATGAAAAGACTGATGGATTAATGCATCGGCAAAAGTTTAGAATAAGAACTTATTCAACACAATATAATGAAAATATACCTATAATGTTAGAATTAAAAGGTCGATATAATAACTTTGTATATAAACATCGTACTAGTATAGAACATAATAGTGAAAATATAAATGATGTATTTAAACTATTGAAACCATTGGATAACGATGATAATCCTGTAGCAAAACAGTTTATATATGATAAATATCGTAAAAAGATAAAGCCTATAATGCTTATAGATTATCAAAGACGAGCATATCAAAGTAAGTACGACTATGAGTTTCGTATAACTTTTGATGGAGAACTTTATGGAACACAAACAACACAATTGTTTCCAAAAGATGAATTGTATAGAAGAAAGTTAATAGATGGATATACTATCATGGAAGTTAAGTTTAGAAAACATGTACCACCATGGTTTCATCGTATAATGGTAAAGTATCAGTTAAATCGTGTATCGATTTCAAAATATTGTACAGGAATGGAAGCAACATCTCTTATAGAAAATTTAGATGATTAAAGGAAAAAAATGGAAAATCAATTAGTAGAAGCAATGAGTGGTGTATTTAATTATACTCCTATGGAAGTAGTATTTAATAGTTTAGTAGCATTTATACTTGGGCTGTTTATTGCATGGACATATAAAAAAACACATCAGGGACTATCTTATTCTCAATCGTTTGTATTGACAATAATTTTTGTAACTATTATCATAGGTTTTGTTATGATGGTTATAGGTAATTCTTTAGCAAGAGCATTTGCACTTGTAGGGGCATTGAGTATCATAAGATTTAGAACTGTTGTAAAAGATACAAAAGATACAGCTTATGTATTTATGGCACTTGCTGTTGGAATGGGAGCAGGTACTGGAAACTATTTTATAGCTGTATATGCAACTGCATTTATGTCAGGTGTTGCATGGATATTATATAAGTTTAATTTTGGAGTTCAGAGTTCAAGTGACTTTATATTGAGATTTTATTTTGACAAAACTCAAAGTGACAGTTATATTGAGTATATAAATGAACATTCAGAAAATAATGCCTTATTACATATGGAACCATCTGGAGATAAAAAGAAACTTTATATGACTTATGATATTTCTCTTAAAGAAGATGTAGAGATGAATGACTTTTTAAGTGAATTTAATAAAAAAGATGGAATTACTGAAGTTGTATTAGTAAGTGCAAAGAATGATATAACATATTGATTTTGTATTATATAAATAAATTCAAGGAGTTTGCTTTTGGCAAGTAAAAATATAGAAAAATTTAAAAATATAGAAAATTATGTTTTTAAATATATTAAAGAAAAAGATATTAAAACAATATCATTTGATATTTTTGATACTCTAGTACATAGGAAATGTGACCCTGATGCAATATTGGATGGTGTTTCGTACTGGCTTGGAAGAGAACTTGAAAAATATGGATTTCATCATGATAAGGATGTACTACAAGCTAGGCATGATGCATATGCAGAGGTAATGCACAAAAAAGCAGATCAAGGACTAGATCAAGATTTGATACTAAGGGAACTTTGTCCTATTTGGATAAAGAATTTAGTTGATGTCAATGAAAGTGATAGTAAAAATATTGTTGAACTTATAATGCAAAAAGAATTAGAACTTGAACTTCATGCAATATATAAAAATATATTTACGCATAGTCTATTAGTTAAATTAAAGTTAATGGACATAAAAGTGATACTTATTTCTGATATGTATTTAGGAATAGAGATAGTTGAAAAATTATTAGATGCAAATGAATTTACTGGGCTTTATGATACATGTTATGTTTCTGGAGATGTAAGCTTACTAAAAAGAACAGGAAGACTTTTTGAGTATATTATAGAAAAAGAATCTTTGGTTCCTGATGCTCACCTACATATTGGTGATAATTATGAAGCAGATTATGAACATGCTGTAAAAAAAGGACTACATGCAATATTTTTAGGTGATAATGAATTAGATTATAAAAAAAATATAAATAAATTTGATTATAAAATGTCTAAAAAAGATGTGAACTGGAAAGGATATGCAATTGCTTCTTATGCAAATAGTACACCTTATGAAACAGCTAATTTTGTAGAAACTTATGCTAAAAAATATTTTGCTCCAATATATGCAAGCTTTATACATAAAACAATTGAAAGATGTATTCAAGAGCAAGTTGATAAAATATATTTTTTATCAAGAGAAGGTTTCTTATTGGGAATGATTTACAATGAACTTGTAGATGAAGTATATAATTCACATAGGATTGATGAAGCACACTATTTGTATGTATCAAGACTATCAACTTACTTATCTGCGATGAATGGTAAAATAGGATTAAGAGAGATAAGATCCGTTGCAGATAATGTAGGAGTATTAACAATTAAAATACTTTTATCACCTTTAAAAATAGAAAGTGAAATTTTAATTAAAGTAGCCAAAAGATATGGTCTAAATGATATCGATGAAGCACTTCCTCCTTTTTATATGACATGGACACCTTTTATTAATCTAATAAATGATGAAGAACTTTTAGAAATAGTAAAAAATAAATCTTCAGTATATAAAGAATTGCTGTTACAACTTTTAGAGCAAGATGGTTTTTTTGAAGCAGATAAAATAGCACTTATAGATGTTGGTTGGGGTGGTCAGATTCAAGAAAATATCTACACTGTTATAAAAGACAGAGAAGATAAGCCTGATATGATTGGTTTTTATATGGCAACAAATAACAATGCACATACAAGAAAATCACCAGATAATTGGATGGAGTGGATAATATCAGATAAAGCACACTTAAGTTGGCAAGGATTATCTGCATTTGATTTTGTTCAATCATTTGAAGCAATTTCCAGAGCTCCCCATGCTACTGTTATAGGGTATGAAAAAGATAAAAACAATAAAGTTGTACCAAAATTAAAAGATGAGGATGAACCCTCAAGAATAGCTGAAAGTGAAGATGATATACTATTATCAACAATGCAAAAAGGTATAATGAGTTATATTGAAAATTATAAATATGGGATACGACTTTTTAATGCGAGTGCTGAAGAGACAATACCTTATGCAAAAACAATTATGGATTTAGCAATTAGATTTCCAAAGAAAGAGGAAGCTAAAATATTATTATCATTAAGAAACTCTTCTGATTTAGGATTAAATGATATATTTTCACTGGGAGATAATAGTATAACAAGGCTATTTTCAATAAAGAAGATTTATGATGCTTTAAGAAAATCATTTTGGAGATATGGTACATCAGCATTATTATATGGTCACTATATGCAAATTCTTTTTGGATTTAATGAATATAGAAGAATGATCCCTAAACAGGAAGTTTCTCTTGCCCCTGGAATTGTTTGGAATGAAGCTAAAAAATATAATAAAAAAGTAAATTTACATAATAATAACAATAATAAAATGTTAATTAAAGCTAAGTATATAAAACAATATGAAGATAATATTTTAAAAGGTAACAATAAATATAAAATAGTGTTAAAGAGAGAATATGATAAGCCATTGACTTTTATAAATATAGTACCTTCATTAATTACTTATTATACTATTAAGATTTATTTTAAACTAAAAAAAGGACATCATAACCTTTACTATGATGGGATAGGGCAGAAGAAACTTTTTGCAAGAAATATATATAAAATAGTTGGGCACAAGTTATGGTTTAACAAAATCATAAAGAATTACAAGTAAAAGAATGACAAGATTAACAATATCAATATGTACAAGAAATCGTGAAAATGATTTAGAAAAGTGTTTATATTCACTTTCTAATCAAGATATTAGTGCTACAAATTCAATAGAAGTTTTAATAGTAGATGATGGCGAATTGACAATTGATTTTCTTAATATTAGTAAAAAATTATTAGATAAATTTGAATTTAATTATTATAAGAAAATACAAGCTGGACTTTATCTGTCTAGAATAAAGTCTGTTGAATTAGCCAAAGGTGCTGTTATTCTTTTTTTAGATGATGATGTAGTTTTAGAAAAAGATTATCTTAAAATTTTATTAGATACTTATGAGCATAATAAAGATATAGTTGGCTTAGGTGGTATTGATATGTTGTTGCCTAAATATTCATTCCTTAGAGATATTTATACTACACTATTTTTGTATAACTCACAAAATATAGGTAAACTATCTTTAACTGGCTTGAATTCATCAATGAATAGATGGCAATCTCAGAAAAATATATTTGAATCAGAATATTTATATGGTTGTAATATGTCATTTAGAAAAGATATAATAACAAAATTACCAAGTATTGAATTCTTTAATAATTATAGTTTAGGTGAAGACCTTTTTATATCATTATTTGCAAATAAATATGGAAAAATATTAGTTAATCCTAAATTAAAAGTGGAACACTTTCAAACTCCAATATCAAGAGATAAAGTAGAAAATGTTTCTAAAATGAAAGTTATAAATCATTATAAAATGCTTCCTTATTTAAATAGCTCTAAAGTAAAATATATATTTATATATTGGACTTACACAGGAATGGTACTAGCCTCATTATTAAAGTTTAATTTAAAAGAATTAAAAGGCTATATTAATGGGATAAAACTAATATGAAACTAATCTTTGACTACAGAGTTCTAACTCATACAACTTATACAGGTGTAGAAAACTATACTAAATATATATTTGAAAATATAAAAGATAAGTGTGATATAAATATAGCTAAACCAAAAACTACAAATAAATATTTAGCTCATCTTTGGACACATTTTATATTGGCTTTTAAAAGTGGAGATTTGTTATTTTGTCCTGCAAATATTGCCCCTATATTTGTACCAAATAGTAAAAAGCTAGTAGTGACTATTCATGATATAGCTTTTATAACTCAACCAAATAGTTTTTCAAATATTTTTAGACTTTACTATACTTTTGTTATGCCATTTGTGATACGAAGGGCAGATAAGATTATAACTGTATCAGAGTATTCAAGAGAAGAGATACTTAATTATTATCCATATTCAAAGGGTAAAATAGAAGTTATATATCTTGGACTTGATAAAAGTTTTAATGTTATGAATATTGAAAAGAAAAATCAAATACTTTATGTTGGTAGTTTAAATAGTAGAAAGAATTTTATCGGAGTTTTGAAAGCTTTTGAATTGTTAAATAGTGATAATTACAAGCTTGTTATGGTTGGTAATTTTTCATCAAATTTTAGCTTAGATGAAGAAAATAAACAGATACTTCAAAGTGCTAAGAACAATCCAAATATTGAGTTTAAAAGTGGTATTTCTAATGATGAATTAATAGTATTGTATAACCAATCATTACTATTTTTATTTCCATCTTTTTATGAAGGGTTTGGTTTGCCAGTTCTTGAAGCGATGGCTTGTGGTACTCCTGTGATATGTTCTAATAAAACTTCTCTACCAGAAGTTGGTGGCGATGCTGTAGTGTATTGTGACCCTTATAATACAGAAGATATAAAAGAAAAGATTGAACTTGTCTTAGGTGATGAAACTTTACTAAAAGAGTTGATACAAAAAGGATTAAATAGAGCTAAAGAGTTTAGTTGGGAAGAATCTGCGAATGAACATATTAAAATATTTAATGAAGTGATAAGATAATGAAAATAGCAATAATACATGATTGGTTAGTTACAAATGCAGGAGCTGAAAAGGTTTTAAGAAATATTATTGATTTATATCCTGATGCTGATATATTTTCATTGGTTGATTTTTTAAGTGTTGAAGATAGAAAAGAAGTGGTAAATGGAAAATCTATAAAAACTTCTTTTATTCAGAACTTACCATTTGCTAAAAGTATTTTTAGAAACTATTTACCATTGTTTCCAAAGGCTATAGAAAGTTTTGATTTAAGTGAATATGATTTGATTATTAGTAGTTCTTGGGCTGTTGCTAAGGGTGTTAAAACAAATGATAAGCAAACTCATATTTGTTATTGTCATACTCCTATTAGGTATGCTTGGGATTTGTATGATGAATATACTTCTAATTTAAAACAACCAAAAAAGTTTTTAGTAGAGAAGACATTGGAATATATGCGAAAATGGGATATAAAGACTTTGGATAGAGTTGATTGTTTTATTGCAAATTCAAAGTTTGTAGCTGAGCGAATAAAACGAATATATGGAAGAGAATCAACAGTGATATATCCACCAGTAGATGTAGATAAATTTAGTTTAAATACTCAAAAAGAGAATTTTTATCTTACAGCTTCAAGACTTGTACCATATAAAAAAGTAAAACTTATTGTAGAGGCATTTTCACAAATGAGTGATAAGAAACTTGTAGTTATAGGTGATGGTGAACAATACAAGGATATTGAAGCAATAGCGAAAAGTTGTCCAAATATACAAGTACTTGGATTTTGTGATGATAAGATATTGAGTGATAGAATGCAAAAAGCAAAAGCCTTTGTATATGCAGCAGTTGAAGACTTTGGTATAGTTCCAATTGAAGCTATGGCATGTGGTACGCCAGTAATAGCACTAGATGAGGGTGGCACTGCTGAAACTGTTGTAAATGGTATCAATGGTGTACATTTTAAACATCAAACACAAAAAGATATAATAGATGCAATAAAAGAATTTGAAACTTTAAATCTCAATCCAAATAATATAAGAGATAGTATGCTAAAATACACAAAATTTAAAGAAGATTTTAAGGCATATGTTGATGAAAAAATATTTATTTGAATTATTAACCTAAAGTATTGTAAAATTATAGAATAAGGAGTACGAGTATGATTGATATAGAAGAGTTGAAACCACTTATTGTAGAAAAGTTGAAGCCTTTAAACCCAGATAAGATTATACTTTTTGGTTCATATGCTTATGGTACTCCTACTGAAGATAGTGATATTGATTTATTCTTAGTGAAAGATGATTTGACTATTGATAATATAGATTCATATGAGTTAGAAGCAAGTCGTAATATTAGAGAACTTGTATTTAAATATAAGACTGGATTTGATATATTATCTGCATCTACTGATCATATAAATAAAAGGGAAGACTATTTCTATAAAATAGATATTTTACAAAATGGGAAGGTTATATATAATGCCAAATAAAGTACAGGCACAAGATTGGCTAAATAAAGCTTGGAAAGTTTGTAAGATTTTAGATATTGATATCTTAGATGTACAAGTTTAATATAAAAACTTATATTATGGTATAAAGTTATGAAAAAATATTTATTTAATTCTATAATAATTATAATTGATTTACTATTATTGGTAGGATTGTTTTACTTAACTTTGTTTATAAGAATAAGTCTAAATGAGTTTGGCTTACCTATGTTTAATGGATTGGTATTATTGGATTTTTCATTTGTGCTTTTGATTGTATTTTTCTTGATGTATTATGAGGGAATTTATACTTTTAGATATGACTTCTGGCAAGAAACACAAAAAGTATTTAAGTCGTTTATTGTTGGGTTTTTAATGGTTTTGGCACTATTGACACTTACTAAAATGAACTTGGAGTATTCAAGAATATTTATAGGTGTGTATTTTGTTTTAAGTATAATTTTAATGCCTATATTAAAGCGATATTCAAAAAAGATAATTTATAGTTTTGATTTTTTTAAAAAGAAAGCTTATGTTATTGGTACTGATGAGCAGGTTGATATATTTAAAAAAGAGTTTAAAAACAATTGGTACTTAGGACAAAAATATTCTAAAAAGAATTTTGATAGTGTTATAATATCTTCAAAAGACTTATCTGTAAAAAAAGTAAATAAGTTAATAACAAAATATTTAAGTAAAGATGTTGAGCTATATGTAGTGCCGTATATTACTGATATTAACTTTATTCACTCAAATATTATGGAATATTCAAATATTAGATGTAATACAATCCAAATAGAAAATAAGCTTCTTATTAAAAGAAGTATTATTATAAAAAATATATTTGATAAGATAGCTACAATCTTAATATTTCCTCTTTTTATGTTGATACATTTAGTTGTAAGTCTTGCTATTAGATTTGATTCTAAAGGTGGTGTTTGGTTTAAGCAAAATAGATTGGGCTTTGATGATAAGGTTTTTGATGTTTACAAATATAGAACAATGTATGAAGATAGTGATGAGTTATTAAAAGAATATTTAGACAAAAATAAAGATGAAATAAAATATTATGATAAATATCATAAATATAAAAATGACCCACGAATTACAACTATAGGTAAGCTTTTGCGAGCTACATCATTGGATGAACTACCACAGATTATAAATGTATTAAAAGGTGATATGAGTTTGGTTGGTCCTAGACCATATATGATAACTGAAAGTGATAAGCTGGGTAAGAATCAACACTTTATATTGAAAGTAAAGCCTGGTATTACGGGATTGTGGCAAGTTAGTGGAAGAAATGAATTGACATTTAAAGAGCGAAATGAACTTGAAATATGGTATATTAAAAATTGGTCACTTTGGGCTGATTTTGTGATACTTGTAAAAACACTTAAGGTAGTAATTAATAAGGTTGGAGCTAAATAGTATAATCTTGGTTAGATTTTTAGTTTATATACTTTTGCAATATCTGTTATTATTGTAGGTTCAAATAAACTTTTATCATAGTTTTCTAATATAAAAAGTTGGAAATATAATGAATTATATACGCTATTGTCCACTACAAAAAATTGTTTCTCTTTACTTAAAAAAACTACATTAAAACTTGCCTTTGGGTTTATGGTCTGTATTTTACTTTGTAACTTTCCATTTTTATCATAAAAAGTTGTAGCAATATTGTTGATAAAATAAGTTTTTTTGTTGATAGTTATTTTACCAGTTTTCTTATGAACTACAACACCATTATCAAGGTCAATTGTTTCAGTGTCTTCTCTATATCTTGTGGGTTTATATATAAATGATTCTGTACCTTTTACACCAGTATTAAGGTTGATATTTGAAAAAAGTTTAATTGTATGATAGGTATTGAACATTCTTTCAGGAAGATATATATAGATATCTCTAGTCTTTTTTGGTAACTTTATATCTGACTGTAAAGATGTTAGAAATTTATTTATATCTTTGAAGCCATAGTCTGAAGCCATATTAGATATATGTGTTCCACCTCTATGTTTAGCATATTTAATCTCTTCATATTCTACATTTAGCCTCATCATTTTTGATGCTTGAGATTGTTTATTTGTTAAGATAAAACTTGTAAGAAAGTTTTCATATCCAGTATGCTGACCACCATCTGTTAAAGTTTTTACATCGCAATAGTATCGTATAGGATAACCATAATCCCACCAAGCAACAACATAATCTTCCCTATTTGCTATACCTTTTAACTTATCTAAAACTACTGCTTCATCTTTAACTAAATTTATAGGCATACCATTGTCAATAACATTTTTAATATTTGGAGCTAAAATCGCTATAGTTAAAATAGATAGTAAACTATATTTTAAAATATTATTCTTCACTAAATTACTAAGCTCACTTATTAAAAATGCAATAGCAAGGGCAAATATAGGTACGGCATAAATAGTAAATCTAAGACCATTGCTATATGATAAAAATCCTAGTCCAAGCATTGGTAAAGTAAGAATCATAACTGGGTATTTTCGAACCATTAGAATATATCCTATTGCTGAAAGTATAAAGATTATTATATGACCACTAATTCTATTGGCAAATAGGTCAAATGGTATTGAAGTAGCTTCTCTTACAGTTTGCATAGGAGTGACAAAATGAAGCCCACCAATAGTGAGTGTAGAACTTTGGAATATATAACCTTTTAACTTTAGTATAATTGGGTCAATTCCACCAGTATAAATAAATAAGAAAAATGCTACTGCAAATAAAATATATAAAGAAGACAAATACTTTATAAATAAATCTCTTTTAATTTTAAGTATAATAAATAAAATAACAACAATAATAAATTTTAGTAAATTATCAAGATTTATCATAGCTATTAACATAAAAGTTATGAGGGTTAAATTGTAATTAATATCTTGCTTTTTAAAGAATTGATAAATAATATAAATACCAATCAACCCAACAAAAGCAAACTCCAAGCTATAACTTTGAGGATACCACCATCTATAGATAATAATATCAATAGCACTTATTAGTAAGTACTTGTCTTCTTTTGTTTGAATAGCAAGAATTAAAGACCATAAAAGAAAAGCAGGTAATACAATATTTAATAAATCAGTATCGTAATGCCCCACCATAGTACGATTGTAGTAGCTCCAAGCAATACTTGCCATCAAAGCTGCAACAAAACCCATATCTAGTCTTTTAAGGCTATTACCTATTAAAATAATTGGGATAACTATAAGTGATGAAAAGAAAGCTGGCATATAAAAGATTATTGTTTCAAGTTGAAAAGGTAAGATTTTCATTATAAATGCTGTTAATTGTGATGCAGATGCATACTTTGTATCAACTATAGACTTATCATTTTTTTGATGAAAACCTGCAATTAAATCACGAGTACCTTCAGCTCTCCAATATCCATCACCAGTACTTATTAGAAATTCATTATTAAATTTTAAATGCTCAGTATCATTGAATTGATATACAGGTATTAGTCTAATTAATATACTAAATAAAAAGGCAAATATAATAAGAGATATGATTCTTGTTTTAGTATTTAGCACCATTAATAATCATAGCCTTTTTTTTGTTATTTATAAATATAGTTTATTGTAATCATTGTTAAATAGTGCTTAGTTTTTTTGTTAAGCACCTTTTATGTTATCCAATTTCTTTCTTTAGCTCTTCACATAAATCTTCACTTTTAATACAATCAGAAATAATAAATTTTGAATCATAAGCATTTTTTACAGCAGATAGTTGAACTTTTGAAGATGGTTTTTTAATTAATCTAATAAAATATGCATCTGCTTTTACTGCTTTTATTCTAAGTGATTCATTTGAAATAATATAATTAAATGTTTTTTTACCCATTGTGCGTATATTGCAATACCTAATCGAATTTATATTTTGTTTAATAGCAGTTAATTCAACTTCTTCATCTATTTTGAAATCTTTACCTTGTTTATTGTACTCATATTGGCTTATATAATTAAGATTCAATCCGTTTTTCACTGCATTTAGTTG
>Ga0164318_10001209_pt1 | contig 22556 bp, 21 predicted proteins | sample GuaBasSedimGuay9_FD_113734 | JGI IMG/M metagenome (GOLD analysis project Ga0164318, IMG submission 113734) | Subseafloor sediment microbial communities from Guaymas Basin, Gulf of California, Mexico - Guay9, Core 4571-4, 0-3 cm | ecosystem: Environmental > Aquatic > Marine > Hydrothermal vents... | reverse complement strand
TTTAGAATACCTTCACTAATTTTTGTTTTATCTTCTCGATAAAATGTTTTTAATCCTTGCGATTTCATAATAAATCCCGAAAAAATAAAACCCAATAAAAAAATAACGTTTAAAAATTTCATTGTAAAATCAATTTAATTTATATTTTTAAGCACTCAAAATTAAAGGGATTTTTTGAATTTCCCTTATTTTTATTTTTTTTGCATAAAAAAATTTTATTCCCGATTTATTTTGAAAACAGAACAAAAAAAATATTGGCTTCGATTTTTAATCAGCGGAACAGCATTATTTATTATTGTTTATCTTTTTTATCATGTATTAAGACAATTTGAATTTATTGATCAAATATATGTTGATGTTTTAAACAAATTTGCACAATTTTTATTATTTGCTTCGAAAAAATTTACGGAGTTATTTGGTTTTGAAGTTACTGTTTACGGGAAAACCATTAAAATTGTTGATGAATTTAAAGCACACGGCGTATATATGGACAGAGGTTGTATGGGACGAAATGTCTTGCTTGCATTTGCCGGATTAATCGCTGTTTTTCCCGGAAAACTAAAACACAAACTTTGGTATATTCCTATGGGATTAACAGTTATAACTTTTGTAAATATTTTACGAATCTCCGGCTTGGCAATAACGGCATATTGTTGTCCTGAATACAGTGATATTAACCATTATCTGGTTTTTAAAATTGTTGCTTGGATTATTATTTTTATTTTATGGATGATTTGGTTTAATCGATTCAGTCCGTTTGCTAAGAAAAAAAAGACTGAACAAAACGAAAATTAATACTCTAAAATAATTTTATATCCGCCGTATTTTCGAATATTTATAACAAAACCATCTTCAAAAATTAAATATTGTCCTTTTATTCCTTTTAAAATTCCGGAAAATTCGGGTGTTTTTTCTAAATTAATACTTTTTACTTTCCGAGGATATGATTTTACGGGATACTTAATTTCATATATTTCTTTATCATCTGTAATATATTGGTTTAAATCACTTCGAAGTAATCCGGATGCTTTTTCTTTTTCGTATATTAAATCGGTATTAAAATCAATATCATTTTTCAGCATTTTTTGCCAACTTGTTTTATCCGACATAAATTTTTTTAAATCTTTTTCAATTAATCCGGCAAGATGTCTGTTCGGTGTTTTTGCAAGTTTAATTGCTTTTACGGCACCTTGGTCAATCCAGCGAGTCGGGACTTGTGATGCTCGCGTAACACCGACTTTTACTCCGCTTGAAACTGCCAAATAAACATAATGATCTGTCAGACAGTTCTTTTCAGACCATTCTATATCTCTTGCAATACCGAGATGTGCTTCGCATAATTCGGGTTGCAAAATACACGGTGCAGTTTCCGGTGCCGAAACAAAACACGGATAACAATACCCTTGAGCAAAGGATTTATTCGTCTTATTTCCGCATTTTACACAATTGATTTCTCCGAACCATTTTAATGAAATTTTTTGATCGATTAAATTATTTACAAATAATTCTTCATTTTTTAGTGGTAAAAAATAACTCACGGGAGAACTTCGTTCCGTTCTCATTTTTAATAAATTAACTTCTGTTTTCATAATAGGACAAAGATACTGAAAAAATAAAAATAAAAAAATATACTACCTTGTTATGCATAGTTCTAAATTTTTTACATATCTTTGCAAAACAAACTAACGGAACAATGGAACAAATAAAAGGGATTATTCTTAACGGTAAAGATTATAAGATTACCGAAACAGCTTACAAACAGCTATCTGATTATTTAAAATATATTAAACGAAGTTTAAAAGATGATGAAAAATTTTCTGATATCGAAATTCAAATTTCTGTTCTTCTTGACATGGAATCAGAACAGAAAAAGCAAAAAATAATAACACCCGAAATTATTAATGAAGTTATAAACGTCATGAAAGAAAATCAAAAAATAAAATACAAACAACAATTTTACGGGAATGAAAAATTTCGCAGAAAAACAAAGACGAAAAAAAATCGTCGAAAATTGCAACGAGACAAATCTCATACGATTATAGGCGGAGTTTGTTCCGGAATTGCCCGTAAATTAGGTGTTGACCCCGTATTAATCCGAATTCTTTTTATCCTGTTAGCATTGTTCAGAGGATTGTTTATTCCTGTATATATTATTTTATGGATTGTTATTCCGTCTGACGAAAACCAAATTAATTTCCGAAAAACAACTTCCTTATGAATACAGAAAACGTAAAAGCACAAATGCGAAAAGGGATTCTGGAATATTGTACATTGTCAATATTAGCAAAAGGAGATGCCTATGCTTCCGAAATTATAAAAGAATTAAAAACTGCTGAATTAATTGTTGTTGAAGGCACATTATACCCTTTGTTGACACGCCAAAAAAACACCGGTTTGTTGAGTTACCGATGGGAAGAGTCAACCCAAGGACCGCCTCGTAAATATTATCGCCTGACGGATAAAGGACAAGAAGCACTTAACGAATTGGATAAATCTTGGAGTAATTTAACACAATCAATCAAAAAAATCAGAAAAAACAAGCAATAAAATGAAAAAAACAATCAGAATTCATATCAGCGGATATATTTTTAATATCGATGAAGATGCTTATCAAATATTGAAAATTTGGTTAGACAGCATATTACAAAAATATAAAGAAGAAGAAGACGGAGACGAAATTTTTAATGATATTGAAATGCGAGTTGCCGAATTGTTTGATGAAAAAGTAGGTAACGAAGGTGTCGTAACACAAAAAGAAGTTGATGATATTATAACAATAATGGGAAAACCGGAAGATTTTGAGCCGGAAAAAGATGCCCCGGAACAAAATAAACCGACCTATTCAAAAAAGAAAACACGAAAACAAAAACGGCTTTATCGTGATGAAGATAATCAAATAATTGCAGGCGTTTGCGGCGGATTAGGAAATTATTTCGGAACAGATCCTGTTCTTTTTCGTTTATTATTTATTGCTGCTGTCATTGTCGGCGGTTTCGGAACAATTCCTTACATTGTTTTGTGGATTGCAATACCTAAAGCTGTTACCGTATCTCAAAAATTGGAAATGAAAGGTGAACCGGTTACGGTTTCAAATATTGAAAAAGCTATTAAAGAAGAAATTGAATATGTTAAAAATAATTTATTTAAAAAGAGAAAGAAAAAGTAATCAATCAGATATTTATTACCGCTTTCCGGTTTGTCCCTTCAAAGAAATAAAAAAGACTTAATTTGTTTATTTCAAACACATTAAGTCTTTATAATTGTACCCCCGACAAGAATCGAACTTGTATCTACAGTTTAGGAAACTATTGTTCTGTCCATTGAACTACGAGGGCTTACTATTTTTTAAATATTCTTTTCCGACACCGGATTTTAAATATTTTTCTCTTTTTCTTGCTTCTTTTATTTCTCCTATATATTCTTTATAAATAATTGTCCACGGGACATAATACTTTGTTGACGTGACTTTTTTTGAGTTATGTTCTGATATTCTTCTGTCAACATCTTTGCTCATTCCGACATAAATCCTGTTGTCTTTACCGTTTTGTATAGCATATACCCACCACATTATCAGTTCTATATATTTTATAACCGGCATTATTATTAAAACCTGTTTTGTATCTGCAGTTTAGGAAACTATTATTCCCTGCCGGCAGGCCGGCAGGTATCCGTTGAACTGTGAGGGCTTAATATTTTGCAAAAATAGAAAATTTACGGTTCAATCAAAAAGGCATTAAAATTTCTCAACTTTAATGATATTAACCGGACAAATTTCAGCCGCTTCCGAATTTTCATCAAATTCATCATCCGTAGTAATCACAATAAAAATGCCTCTTTTTTCTTTTGCCCCGATTAAATTACTTTTACCGTCAATATCATCCATAAACCAGCGTGACGGTGCTGCTTCAACACAATAATTACAACCGATACATTTTGCTCTTTGATGTATAATTCTGATCATTATTTCTTTTAAGCCCGCAAATTTTGTTAATTTTGGTCAATATTTAAAATAAAAATTAATTCTGCAAGTTTATGTAGATTAGACATGAAAAAACCAACTTATTACATTACACTTTTGATTATCGTTCTTTTCTCGGCTTGTGCTCAAATAGGAACATTAACAGGCGGAGAAAAAGATAAAGATCCTCCGAAATTTGTTAAAAGTAACCCTGATGAACGCGGATTAAACTTTTCGGAAGATAAAATCTCAATAACATTTGATGAATTTTTTGTGTTAGATAATCTTAAATCCTTATTTTTATCCTCCCCCCCGCTTCTTGAAAAACCGGATTTTAACATAAAAAGAAAATCTCTGATTGTAAAATTACACGAAAAATTAAAAGATACAACAACCTATACATTTTTATTCGGAGATGCGATAAAAGATTATCATGCAGGAAATAAAATGACAGATTTTCGCTTCGTTTTTTCTACCGGAGACAGGTTAGATACAATGGAAGTCTCCGGACGGATAATTGATGCAAAAACCCACAAAGGTCAGGCAGATATGCTTGTTATGCTTTATAACAATTATAAGGATTCAACACCGATAACTGAAAAACCCTACTATATTGCAAAAACGGATACTTCGGGTAAATTTAATATTAACTTTATTAAACCTGACAGATATCGAATATTTGCATTAAAAGATAATGATGCAAATTTGAATTTTAATCTTCCTTCCGAAAAAATTGCGTTTATTGATTCGTTTATTATTCCGAAAGTTATCACAGAAACAAAAATCGACTCCTTAAAAGCCGGGACAATTCTGCATAAGGAAGAAAATGATACAATCGGTGATACATTAATAACTGATACGGTTATTATTACTCAAAAATACAATTATTCACCAAAAAACATTTTATTGTTTTCATTTACGGAAGATTATCAATCCCAATATCTTGTTAATATTGAACGAAATTCTAAAGGTCATTGTGTTTTTCAATATAATAAAAACACAAAAGATTTAAACGTAACCGGTCTCGGATTTATCTTGAACTCAACAAATTCATTTACGGAAAGACAAGATTCGGGAAGAATTGTTTCTCTGTGGTTAAAAGACAAAAATTTGTATCAAAAAGATACTCTGCGATTTAAACTGTCCTATTTCAATAAAGATTCTTTGGGAAATTCGATTTTAGAACAAGATACAGCTGTTCTTTCATTCAATTCGGATGCAGACACTTTAAAAAAATACGTGCTTTTTCTTGACAGTAAGGTAGAAATTGATTCCGTTAAAGATTTTGAAATAGAAACCGAAACGCCTTTATTGTCAACAGATACAAATCATATTAAGTTGTTTGAACTTCTTGACACTTTAGTGACGGATACAAAAAAACAGGCCCTTGAAAAATATTTCCGTCCCGCACCTAATACATTAATTTTCAATCTGCGTCGTCCTTATGTTCATACTTTTTATCTCGAAGCATTAAATTTTGATACTGTTCCGGGTTGGTACTCAAAAATACAATCACAAAAGGACACATTGCTCACCTGTGAAATCACTCAAAATGAAATTTCTCAAAAAGACAGCTTAAAATTTATATTACACTATGATAATGCCTACTTCAAAGGACAAATTCAACATTTTTCTGATACTTTGACTCTTCCGCTTTTAAAACAAAACCTGATATCTGCTGCCAGACCGTCACCTGATACCTTAATTTTTAATTTTAAAAAACAAATTTCTCCCGAAACATCGGTTGAAATTGCAGATAATAATTCTGACAATTGGTATCATCGGCTTAATTCAGAAAATAAGACTCAATTAATCCTAAAAATAACGAATAAAAATCGCATTGAAGAAGACACTTTAATGTTGAAAATAAGAACTTTGGATTTTGATAATACTCAAGGCGATAAAATTTATTTTGAATATCTCAAAAATGTCGTCTTTAAGCATAAACGCCAAAAAATTATTAAAGCATTCAGACCCGGAAAAAATCAAATTTCTTTATTTTTCAACAAACCGTTAGATGTTGACATTAAGGTCTCTGCAACTGATTCCTTAATAAATACAAACGCTTTTAAAATTAAATATAACAAAACAAAAGATACCGTAAATTGTGAAATTTTAAATCAAAATTTTTATATTAATGACACCATTTCAATTATCGTTTCTTATACAGAAAGAATCAAACAAAAAGATATTGACCATAATGATACCATCTCTTTAATATATAAAAAGAAAAGACGAAAACATAAAAGGCATTATAAGGAAAAAACAACAGACGTAAACAAAGAAACCGTTCAAGATGTCAATGGTGAAAAAAAGGAAACCGTAAGCATTGAAATATTAACTGATTATTCAACTTATCCGGACTCTGTCAATAAACGAAAAATACACATTAAACATAAATGGAAAGACGGAACTTCCTATGTTTTAAAACTCGACTCTTTTGCATTAGAAGATTATTACAGTGATTTTTCACCCTCTAAAGAATTTAAGTTTAAAGTCCGTTCTAAAGAAGATTACGGGCGTATCATTTTAAATATTTCAAACATAAAAAAAATCAGCAATCCGGATTTTTATACTCTTAATGACACAACTTCTGTTGACTCCGCAACCTATTCCGTTTTACCTAAAGGGCAGCTTATTTTAAATTTATACGATAAGGATAACACTATTCTAAAAACAGAATATTTAAAAAAAGACACAATCTTAACTTATGAAAATATTATTTCGGGGAATTATCATTTAGAATTGATTTATGATGAAAACGAAAACAAAATTTGGGATACCGGAAATTATTTAAAAAACAGACAACCCGAACGTATCTTATATTATCCCGATGACATTATTGTAAAACCAAATTGGGATAACAGTGTTGATATAAAAATTAAAGCACAAAAATACAATTGACATGGCACATAAAAATAAGAACAAACACCTGCCGGCTTATAATCGCAAAACATTACAAAAACTTGTTTTTGAGTTTTTCCGAAAACGTCCGACACAATATTTTAACTATAAACAAATAGCTAAAAAACTGACAATTACGGATTTAAGAACTAAACAGCTCTTAAATGAAGTATTAATCGCGCTTTGTGATGACGGAAAATTAGAAGAAGAACAACGCGGAAAATATAAATTTGTTCCCACAAAATCCGTTATTACCGGAAAAGTTATGCTCATTGCATCAGGTTCGGCATTTGTGATATCAGATGATACCGAAGAAGATATTTACATTCCGAGAAAATATATGAATCGTGCTTTGAACAGAGATACTGTTGAAGTTCGTATTTGGGCAAGACGTAAAAAAAGAAGTCCCGAAGGAGAAATCACTAAAATCGTTAAACGTAACAAATCTAAATTTGTCGGAATTGTCAGTATCACAAATGATAATATTGCATTTTTAATTGTTACCGAAAGAAATATGCCCTATGATATTTTTATTCCTTCCAAAAATTTGAACGGTGCCGAGCATGGAAAAAAAGCCGTTGCCGAAATTACGCATTGGAATGAAAATCAAAAAAACCCGACAGGTAAAATCATTGATGTCCTTGGTGATGAAGGTGATAATGATGCTGAAATGAATGCCATTTTAACGGAATTCAATTTACCGTATAAATATCCCGAAAATCTCACAAAACTTGCCGAAGAAATTCCGGTTGAAATATCCGGTGATGAAATAAAATCTCGTAAAGACTTCAGAAAAACACCAACTTTTACCATCGACCCCGCAGATGCAAAAGATTTTGACGATGCCCTTTCATACAAAGAATTGAAAAACGGAAATATTGAAGTCGGAATTCACATTGCCGATGTTACGCATTATGTAAAAGAAGACGACCTTATTGACAAAGAGGGTTATGAAAGAGCTACGTCCGTATATTTAGTCGACCGTACCATACCGATGTTACCCGAAAAACTTTCAAATAATGTGTGTTCTTTAAGACCGAATGAAGATAAACTAACCTACTCTGCTGTCTTTGAATTGGATAAAGATGCGAATATTCACAATCAATGGTTCGGAAGAACCGTAATAAACTCCGACAGGCGCTTTAATTATGCCGAAGCACAAGAAATTATTGAAACCGGAAAGGGTGATCCGGCAAAGGAGATAACGGAACTTAATAAATTGGCAAAAAAACTACGTGAAAAACGTTTTCGAAACGGGTCGGTTTCTTTCGAACGTATTGAAGTAAAATTTAAACTTGACGAAAAAGGGAAGCCGCTCGGTGTCTATTTTAAAGAAGCCAAAGATTCAAATCATTTAATTGAAGAATTTATGCTTTTGGCAAATAAAAAAGTTGCCGAATTTGTCGGACAAACATTGAAAAAACCGTTTATCTATCGCATTCATGATGAGCCCGATATTGAAAAACTCCACTCGTTTTCTAATTTTATCAAACAATTCGGTTACGAGTTCAAATTTAAAAATGAAACAGAAATTTCCGCATCTTTAAATAAACTGTTGGAAGAAGTGAAAGGAAAATCAGAACAAAATATGATTGAACAACTTGCCGTAAAATCAATGGCAAAAGCCGAATATTCTGCCGATAATGTCGGACATTACGGATTGGCATTCAGTTTTTATACCCATTTTACGTCCCCAATCCGTCGTTATCCGGATATGATGGTACACCGTTTACTGACACATTACCTTAAAAAAGGAAAACCGGCAATGACCAATGTGTTAAATGATAAATGTAAACATGCTTCCGATATGGAACGTGTTTCCGTGATGGCTGAACGCGCTTCAATAAAATATAAACAAGCTGAATTTATGCAAGATAAGCTTGGTTCGATTCACGATGCCGTTATTACCGGAGTAGCAGAACGCGGTTTATATGTTGAAATTAAAGAAACAAAAATTGAAGGGATGATTGCCATGCGTGATTTAGATGATGATTTTTACGTTTTTGACGAAGCGGATTATTGCATTACCGGTGAACGCAGTAAAAAGAAATTCCGTCTCGGAGATGACATAAAAGTTCAATTGGTAAAAGTTAATTTGCAAAGCAGAACTTTGGATTTTGTTCCTGCTGAAGAATTTTAAATTACCAAAGACCTGCCAAGTTTTAAAAACTCGGCAGGTCTGATTGATTCTACATATAATCCGTTACAATCTTTAATCCTTTATCTTCAAGTTCTTTCATAATGGTTTTTATTAAGGTAACTTTCTTTTTGTGAGGCAAAAACGCAGACTTAAACCCATTAAGAATCAAATACTTAAGCTCTTTAGCATTGAATCCGAATTCTTTAACGGCAATCCAATATTCATCAGTTAAAGTGGTTCCGGAAATCAATCGATTATCCGTATTTAAAGTAACTCTGATTCCGTAGTTAAAATAAAATTTTACCGGATGACTTTGCAAATCTTTTACGGCTTTAGTTTGTACATTTGACGTAATACACATTTCCAACGGAATTCTGTGATCATTGATGTAATTCAATAAATCACCGTCTTCTCTTAATGTGGTTCCGTGTCCGATTCTGTTTGCACTGATATAATGAATCGCTTGATGAATGGATTCCGGTCCGTATGCTTCTCCGGCATGAACCGTTGTATTAATATTATTGTTAACAATTAAATAAAATGCTTCTTTGTGTTTTTTTGCAGGAAAATTTTCTTCGGCTCCTGCAAGGTCAAAACCTACAACTCCGGCATTTTTATAGGCAACGGATAATTCGGCTAATGTTAATGTTTTTTGCGGAGAAAAATGACGTAAACCGCACACGATAATCCCGATTATGATATTAAAATCTTTTTCTGCCTTTTCTTTTCCTTTTAAAACAGCATCCACCACATCAGTTAAATTCATTCCGTTTTTTGTATGCAACAACGGAGAAAACCGTATTTCCAAATAACGAACATTTTCGTTTGCATTATCTTCAGCCAATTCATACGTTGCTCGGGTTAAAGATTCCGGTGTTTGCATAACTGATGTTGTAATATCGAAAGCACGAAGATAATCGACTAAACTTTCACACCAAGGACCGGCAACTAATAAATGCTTTAATTTTTTCGGCTCGGTTTCCGGCAATTTCACGCCTTGTTTTTTGGCTAAATCAATAATCGTTTCTACCCTCATGGAACCGTCAAGATGACAATGCAGTTCAGCTTTCGGCAAACTGTGTATAAATTCTTTTGTTAATTTTTTCATCTTATGAAAATTTATTATGAATATTTTATAAAAATTTCTCATAAGTTGTATTTTTTCAACCTATGAGAAATCCGAGATTTGATTTATTAAGATGCAAAGATATAAAAAAACTTAGACTCTCAACACTTTAACGTGTGAAAACAAATTCTGATTCACCGGATAATTCGTGATTAAAAGAATAATTTTCACTATCAAAGCCCTTTAAATCATCCGTTTGTGTGAGCTTATTTTTTATAATAAAACGACACATCAATCCTCTGGCTCGTTTTGCATGAATAGCAACAACCTTATAATTATCTCCTTTTTGTTCTTTAAAAACAGGCGTAATTATTTTACCTTTAATTTTTTCAGGTTTCACAACTTTATAATATTCATTTGATGCCAAGTTAATTAATACATTATCATTTAATTTTTGAAAATCGGCATTCATGTGTTCAGTAATTTTATCTCCCCAAAATTGATACAAATTTTTACCTTTTTTTGTTTCTAATTTCGTTCCCATTTCCAATCGATAGGGCATAATTTTATCAAGCGGTTTAATAATTCCGTATAATCCTGATAGAATTCGTAAGCGATTCTGTGTAAACTGAATATCTTCTTCCGTAAAATCCGTTGTCTGCATTCCTCGATACACATCGCCGTTAAACATAAACAATGCCGCTCCGGCTTCGTCACTTTTAAACGGATATTCCCATTTTAAATAGCGTTCAAAATTCAATTCTGCCAATTTCGGACTGATATTCATTAAAGATGAAAGAGCTTCAATTTTAAATTTTCTTAATTCGGAAATTAAATATTTACTTTCTTCAGGATAACTTATTGATGTTAAATCTGTCCTTTCTGTTTCCGGTGTTTGCAATTTTTTTGCGGGAGATATAATCAATAACATAGTTTTTAATTTTCTGAAAGCAAAAATACATTTATTTTTGTTTATAATTGTATCAAAAAAATATCCGATGAACATAAAACGTCAAATTATTATTAACGGTACTTTTATAACAGAAGATGAAAGCAATAATTGTTTTCAAAATCGTGCCTTTTTGTACGGAGATTCCCTTTTTGAAACCATCCGTGTTAACAATCGTAACATCCTGTATTTTGAAGAACATTTACTCAGATTAATTTCGGGAATGACCATTTTAAAATATCATATTCCCGATAAATTTACGATATTTAAAGATAAGTTGAAAGATGAAATTTTAAGTCTTTTGAATCGTAATAAAATTTTTAAATCTGCACGAATCAGAATAACCGTTTTTCGAAAATCCGGCGGATTTTATACTCCGGAAACAAATGAAATTGATTATCTGATTTCGGCATCACAACTTGACAGTGAAAAATTTATTTTAAATACCGAAGGACTGCAAGTGTCTGTTTATCATGAGCTGAAAAAAACGATTAATTTATTTTCTCCCTATAAAACAGGAAATTCACTTCTTTACATATTAGCCGGTGTTTATAAAAATGAAATCGCTGCCGGTGACTGTCTTATTCTGAATGAAAAAAATCAAATTATCGAAGCTGTTTCATCAAATCTGTTTCTTGTAAAAAACAAAATCCTGATTACCCCGCCTGTCAGTGACGGATGTGTCGACGGAATTATGCGAAATGAAATTATTCGTTTGGCTAAATTACATGAAATTCCTTGTATTGAACAGTCAATTTCAGAACCGGATTTGTTCCGGGCGGAAGAACTTTTTCTGACCAATTCAATTTCCGGTATTCAATGGGTTGTTGCATATAAAGATAAACGCTATTACAAGCGTCTTTCAGAATTTTTTATTCATCGTTTAAATGCCGTTGCCGATTAATTTAAATTCGGATTTTCGGGAAAATATTGCCATACGTTATACGGTTTATCCAGCTCTGAAACTGTTTTGTCCCATATTTTGTTATCATTTTGCATAATTGTCTCAACATCAATATCCGAAACCAGCCAGGAATCTTTTTTTATTTCATTTAACAATTGCTCGGGACTCCATCCGGAATAACCCATAAAAAACCGAATTCTGGTTTCATCCAACATGCCGGCTTCCGACATGGTTTGAATAACATTGAATTCGCCGCCCCAAAATAAATCATCTTTAATGTGTATGCTGCCCGGAATTTTTTTTCCGTAAGTATGAATATAATAAATATGTTCACTTCCGACGGGACCGCCTAAAGATATCTTTATGTCAAAATTTCCGAATTCGGAAGAAAAGTCTGAAATCTTCCGATTAAGCGGTTTATTTAAAATAAATCCTACGGTTCCTTCTTCATTATGCTCAGCCAATAAAATAATTGAACGGCTGAAAATACTGTCAGGTGCAAACGGCTCAGATACAAGAACTAATCCTTGTTTCGGTTTTGTATTATTATGATTTATTTTAAATATGTCATGCTTTTTATCCTTCATTTTCTTCTTCTTCTTATAAATATCATATCAAGAAAAATGCCGATTTTAATATTTATCATGCTAATATAAATATAATTTATATTTTTGTAAGATAATCTTTTATTAGGAAAAAAACAAATGAATCGCTTATCATTTTTATCCGTTATCATCATCATCGGTCTCTTTACTTCATCATGTAACCGACGTATTCGATATATTTATAAAGAAAATCAACAAATTGACAGCGTTTATTCATATACTGTAAAATCGGAAAAGTATAAATTAAAATCCGATGATGTTTTGCATATTAAAATTATTACGACTGAGCCGGATATAAACGCGCTTTTTCAAATTGACGAACAAACGAATAATACAAATCAAAATTTAAACGGCGGAAATTTCTATTTGTCCGGCTTTACGGTTAATGATACCGGATATGTTCAAATTCCGATTCTCGGAACGATAAAAGCCGCTGAAAAAACTGTTTCGGAATTTCGAAATGATGTTACCGAAAAAGCACATGAATACTTGAAAGATGCCATTGTTAACGTGAAATTTGTCAATTTTAAAATCTCTTTTCTCGGTGAAGTAAATAACAAAGGTCCTATTTATATTTATCAGGATAATATCGATGTTTTAGAAGCTGTATCCAGAGCCGGAGGTGTAACGGATTATGCCGACATGAAAAATATTACGGTTGTTCGCCAAAAGAAAGACAGTAGAATCGTGTATAAGCTTGACTTAACTGATCGAGAACTGTTAAGGTCGGAAAAATTTTATTTATACCCTGATGATATCATCATTGTTGAACCGATTAATGCAAAAATTGCTAAAATAAATCTCAAAGATTATATCTTTTTCATTTCTGCATTTTCTTCTGCAATAAGTACAACAGTCCTTATATTAAACATCTTTTCTAAAAGCCCGTAATTATAAATTTAAGAATATAAAACAAAGATCAGATGACGGAAGACTATAATAATCCGGAAGATACAGGAAACAAAGGTTTTGAAATAAAGAAATTCTTTTTTAAAGCTGTTTCATATTGGTATTTATTTGTATTATCAATTATTATTTCATTTTTTGCCGCCCGTTGGATTAATAAACATGCTATTCCGACATACGGGTTGCATGCAACGGTTATGTTAAAAAATGAAAGTAACGAAGAAGAAGTTGCAGGCGGATTAACGCTTTTTGCAAAACGTAAAAATATCGATACCCAAATGGGAATATTGAAGTCGTATTCCTTAAGTAAAGAAGCTGTTGAAGAGTTAAATTTTAAAACATCCTACTTTCAAGATGAGCGTTTTAAAAAGAATTATGAAATTTATAATAAATCTCCCTTTGTCGTTAATCTGGATACAACGTATCATCAATATAACAACATTCCGGTTTACGTTATTTTTCAATCAAAAGACAAGGTAAAAATCATTATCGAGCCGTTTGGCGTAGAAAAAATAATCGGTATCGGACAACAATTTAAATATAAAGATTTCAGTTTTAATATAACTTTCAGAGATTCACTATCATACACTCCTTCAATCCTTGAGAACAAATACTTTTTTATTAAAAATACGGTAAACAGCATCGTTCAAGATTATCTGTATCGATTAGAAATTGAAGTCAGCCCGGAAAGAAGTTCAATTCTTTGGCTTTGGATGGTCGGAACGGTTCCGCAAAAAGATGCCGATTATCTGAATAAAGTTATAGAAATATACATCCGAAACGGTTTAAATGAAAAAAATCAAAAAGCAAAAAGCATTATTAAATTTATTGATGAACAATTAGAAAGTGTTTCTGACTCTTTAAAGGTAACGGAAAATAACATGCAGATTTTTAAACAAAAAAACCGTTCCGTTGATATAAGTAATGAAGGCATGCTGCTTTTGACAAAATTAACGGAATTACAAAAATATGAAGAAACACAAAAGAAGAAATTAAGCTATTACAAATACATTAAAGCTCAATTAAACAACAATAAAGTCGCAAATTCTTTAACCGCTCCGACGGTTATGGATATTAATGACCCGGTATTGTTAAGTTATCTTGAAAAACTGACTGAAGCCGTAACGCAACGAGACGAATTAGATTTCAGTGTCAGAAGTGACATTCCCATTTCCGAAAAATTAGACTTGCAAATTCAAAATATTCAAAATCAAATTCGCATACATTCACAAAAAAATATTGATGTAACAGAAAATGAAATTCAAACCGTAAATCGAAATATTGCAAAAGTTAATTCTGATATTAATCGATTACCGGTTTCCGAACGTCAAATTATTAATATCCAAAGGAAGTTTAATATTAATGACGAAATATACACTTTACTTTTAAGACGTCGTACTGAAGCTGCTATTACACAAGCATCAAATAAAGCCGACACTAAAATGTTGGACCCGGCAAGACCGGAAACAGCTGAAAAAAAATCTCCCGATACAGGCGGAAACACCAAAAAAGGTATTCTTTTCGGTTTGCTGATTCCGATTCTGTTAATAATTGTTCTGGAATTTTTTAATAATAAAATTGAAGATAAGTCAGATATTGAAAGCAGAACCAATATTCCGATATACGGCACGGTAGGAAAGAATAAAACAAAAACAAATTTGGCAGCGGCAAAACACCCGAAAGCTCCTATTACAGAGGCGTTTCGGGCACTTCGAACCAACATGCAATTTGTTCTGAAAGGGAAAGAAAAGAAAATTATTGTGGTAAGTTCTTCGGTCAGCGGAGAAGGAAAATCATTTATTTCGGTTAATCTCGCTTCCGTAATTGCTTTATCGGAAAAAAAGACCCTTTTGGTCGGATTGGATTTAAGAAAATCGAAACTGCAAAATGAATTTACATATAATAACCAAAACGGAATAAGTTCTTTTCTGGTCAATCGGTGTAATTTTGATGATGTTATTCAAAAAAGCTCAATCGAACATCTTTCTTTGGCTCTTTCAGGACCCATTCCTCCGAATCCGGCAGAATTAATAGAATCAGAAAAGATGAAAGAGTTTTTTACAAAAGCAATGAAAAAATTTGATTATATCATTGTAGATACACCTCCTATTGCCGTTGTAACAGATGCTTTATTATTAAATGAAATTGCTGATGCATTTTTATATGTAGTTCGTCAATCTTTTTCTTCTAAAAATGTAATTAAATTATTAGAAGATGCTAAAAAAGAAGGGAACTTAAAAAATATCGGAATTATTTTAAACGATGTTGAGATAAAAAAAGGTTACGGATACAGTCACGGTTACGGATACGGTTACGGATACGGTTACGGTCAAGGTTATTACGGAGAATTTGATGACCAAAAAGACTCTTTTATAGATAAATTTCTAAAATCATTAAAAATAAAAAAATCATGAAAAAATTTGATCCGGCAACAGAATTAAGCAAACTGGAACAATTCGGTGAATTCGGCGGTGTTAATCCGTCGATAACCGATTCTGCAACTTATACTTTCCTCGGTGCAGAAGCAATGGTTGATACCTTTCACGGGGAGACGGAAGGATGTTTCTTATATTCCAGACACTGGAATCCCAGTAATAAATATCTTTCGGAAGCTTTGGCTGCAATGGAAGGAACAGAAGCTGCATGGGTAACGGCATCCGGAATGGCTGCAATTACATCTGCCATACTTCAATTATGTAATTCTGGCGACCATATTGTTTCTTCGGTTACAACATACGGCGGTACTTTTGCTTTCTTAAAATATTATCTTCAAAAATTTAATATTGACGTAAGTTTTATTATTCCTACCGATTTAGATGCTCTGAAAAAAGCAATTCGTCCGAATACAAAAGTCATTTATACGGAAACCGTTTCAAATCCTTTACTGCAAATTTCCGATATCCCGGCAATGTCAAAAATTGCAAAAAAACACGGAGCAAAATTAATTGTTGACAATACATTTTCACCAATGATGATTTCGCCTTTTAAACTCGGAGCCGATATTGTGGTTTACAGCATGACCAAATTTATTAACGGAAAAAATGATTGTGTTGCCGGTGCCATTTGCGGAAGTGAAGAATATATCAATTCTTTGATTGATTTAAATACCGGAACGGCCATGTTACTCGGTCCCGTTCTTGATCCGATGCGTTCATCAAGTATTCTGAAAAATTTATACACCCTTCATATTCGAATGAAACAACACAGCAAAAATGCACTGTTTTTAGCTGAAAAATTTACCGAAAACAATACAAAAGTTATTTATCCCGGATTAAACGTTCACCCGCAATACAATTTACTGACATCAATAATGAATAAGGAATTCGGTTACGGCGGTATGATTGCCATTGATTTGGGAACCAAAGAAAAAGCATACGATTTTATGGAAAAAGCCGAAAAACTCGGTGTCGGATATCTGGCTGTCAGCTTGGGTTATTTCAAAACTTTATTCAGCAATTCGGGCAGCAGCACTTCATCAGAAGTTCCTGAAGATGTTCAAAAAGAAATGGGAATGTCTCCCGGACTGGTCCGTTTTTCCGTAGGCTTGGATAATGATATAGAAGATACTTGGGAATTAATCAAAAAGTGTTTGTAACAAATTAAATTATTGTTCGTTATAAATTAAGGAAGATTATCAAACGATCATCTTCCTTTATTATTCCTTTAAAATAATGATGATGAAAAATGTATCCCTTTTATTATTTTTAATTTTTGCAACTTCACTGTCTTTTGCTCAAACGGACACACTAAAGGTAAAAACGGACACCGGGAATGTAAAAAAAGACCGAAAAAAAGTTGAATTCGGGCCGGGAAAAACACATTATGCCTATGCTTATTTTAATTTTATGTTTGCAACACCTCCGGAAGAAGGAACAGATGCTGATATTTTTTACGGCAAATCGCATTCAATTTCATACGGTGTTCGATATCGACTGAAGCTTGCTAAATTTTTCGCTGTCGGTGCCGGTGTTAATTACACATATTATGCTTGGCATTTTAAACAAAATGATAATAAAAAAATTCCGACATCAATAATTTACGATAAAGAAAAATTAAAAATAAATGCCTTGGAAGCAGATGTTTTTTTTCGATTTAATTTCGGGAAAAACAAAAAAAGTCCGGTCGGAAATTATATTGATATCGGCGGATACGGTGACCGGAATTTCTCAACAAAAAGACAGTTTACAAACTATATAAATGACGGAAACACAACCGGTTATTCCGATTATACGGGAATAAATACCGGCTTAAATTATATGAATGATATTAACTACGGAGCAGAATTCCGTGCAGGTTACGGCAGTATGTTGCTCTTTGCTAAATATCGCTTATCGGATATGTTTACTCCCGAGTTCAAAAATGAAATCAGTTCAACAGAACTTCCTCGATTAATGATTGGTTTTGAAATCGGTTTTCATAAATAAAAAAGATGGTTTGTAAATTTTGCGGTGAAAGTTTTGATGATGTGCTGAGAGAATGTCCGAATTGCGGGATTTCATTCGATGAAACCGGTGTTTTAAAAGAAGCTGATTATATTTGTCCGGTTTGCGGAGCCGAAAATCCGCCGGGTGAACGAAAATGTAGTTTTTGTTGCAGTCTGTTTCCGAGTCAATGACTTTTTAACCCGAATTATGTATTAAAACTTCGTAATGAGTATCAAAAATACAAAAAAACAAGGACTTATAAATTTTTAGCATAGCACCGATATGGTAAAAATTTATAAGTTAGTGAAACGTTTTGTTTTGAAGTAGTTTTGACACGTAATAGATTTTTTAATGCATCTTTCGGGTTTAACATCCGAAGAATTTCAAAACATCAAAAATAAAAAATTTAGTTTTCAAAAATCATCCCGTATGGTCTTTCAATTTGTTCTGCAAGTTCATTAATTCCGATATTTCGGCTTTTTCTGAAAGTTTCACGACCGCCGAAAAATGCAAGAACCGTAGGGACAGAAAAGATTTTATTTTGCCCGGAAATTTCAGGATTTAATACCGTATCGGCATAATACATTTTCATCTTCGGAAAATTATTTTCGAGAAGTTCTGCAACTTTTGGTTTTAAAACTTTACACACATTGCATTGTTCATGAGAAAAATAGACCAAAACTGCATCTTCTTTTTCTAAAATATCGTTATATGTATCTAAGTTGTTTATTGTTGAATATGACATTTTCCCTTTTTTAAAATTTCGGCAAATATAAAACAAAATAAAATTACTGCCGTTATAAGAAAATAAATTTCTCTTCCTCAATTTGAATTTTATCTTTACATCGCAAATGAAGACTTTTTTAATCTTGTTCATATCATTTTTTATAATTCCATTTTCTAATGCTCAAAAAATAAGTATAAAAGGAACTGTTTCCGATGCAAAAACCGGAGAGGCGATTATTAACGCCATTGTTAACACTACGAACGGAAAATTCGGAACCGTAACAAATACTTACGGTTTTTATTCAATTACCGTTCCTTCATCAACAACAAAGTTGATATTTAACAGCATTGGTTACAAAGAAAAAAAATCAGAAATCAAAGTTTCAAAAAATCAAACTATAAATGTTGAATTAGAAGAAAACATTAACGAACTCGGAGAAGTTACTGTTACCGGACAGGGGACTGACAAAAATATTAAAATTGCGGAAACCGGTGTCAACACAATAAGTCCGAAAGACACAAAAATAATCCCCGTTATTTTCGGAGAACAGGATATTTTAAAAACCATACAACTTTTGCCCGGAATAAAACCTGCGGGCGAAGGCGGAAGCGGATTTTATGTTCGCGGCGGCGGTGCCGATGAAAATCTCATCTTGCTTGATGAAGCTCCCGTTTATAATGCCTCACATTTAATGGGGTTTTTCTCGGTTTTTAATTCGGATGCCGTAAAAAATGCCAAAATTTATAAAGGTACGGCTCCGGCTCAATACGGCGGTCGTTTATCTTCGGTTTTGGATATTCAAATGAATGACGGCAATATGAAAAATTTTTCGGCATCAGGCGGTATCGGATTAATTTCTTCTAGACTAACACTTGAAACACCGATTATAAAAGATAAAGCATCTTTAATTCTTTCGGGACGCAGAACTTATGCCGATTTGTTTTTGGCTTTTGCTCCCAAAGAAGAGCAACGTAAAAGCACACTGTATTTTTATGACTTAAATTCTAAAGCCAATTGGAAAATTAATGATAACAATCGTATTTTTCTTTCCGGATATTTCGGCAGAGATGTTTTCGGTTTCAGCGATGTTATGAGCATGGACTGGGGAAATGTTACCGGAACAAGTCGCTGGAATCATGTTTTTAATGAAAAATTGTTCCTGAATACATCCCTGATATACAGCAAATACGATTATCAAATCGGTATCGGTTTTTTTGCCGATTCCGGAAAAGTAAAGTTAAATTCTGCCATCAGAGATTGGCACATAAAAGAAGATTTTCAATATTTCCCGAACAGCAAAAATCTTATTCGCTTCGGAATAAATTCTGTTTATCACAGATTTACGCCCGGCGAAGTGGATGCAAGTGAAGTTGAATTTCTGAATGATATTAAAGTTGAAGATAAATATGCTTTTGAAAATGCAGCTTATGTTTCACATGAAGTTAATATTTCAGATAATTTAAAAGCAATATACGGATTGCGACTTTCCGCTTTTTGTGTATTAGGACCCGGAACCGTTTATGAATTTAACAACCGACAAGAACCGATTGATTCCATGATTTATTCTCAAAATGAAATTATTAAAACATATAAAAATTTTGAACCGCGATTGTCTTTAAATTACATTATCAACAAACAAAATTCGGTGAAAGCAGCATACACAAGAAATGCGCAATATGTGCATCTTCTGTCAAATTCAACCTCATCAACACCGGCAGATATTTGGTATCCTACAACAAAACTTGTAAAACCCGGAAGTGCAGATTTATATTCCGTAGGTTATTACAGAAACATAAAAGATAATATGTTTGAAACTTCTCTGGAACTATACTATAAAGATTTAAACGATGTAATCGATTATCGGAACGGAGCAAACGTGATGGTTAACAAATATTTGGAAGCCGAGATGGTATACGGAAAAGGTTGGTCATACGGAGCAGAAGTATATTTTAAAAAACAAACCGGGAAATTAACCGGTTGGATAAGTTATACTTGGTCAAAAACGGAACGTGTTTTTGAAGAGATAAATAACGGATTACCGTTTTCTGCAAAACATGATCGAACACATGATTTTTCGATTACGGCAATTTACAATTTGAATAAACGATTAAGTTTTGCGGCAACTTGGGTTTATTACACCGGCGATGCCGTAACGTTTCCTTCCGGAAGATATATTATTGATTATCGGATTGTGCAACTTTACACGGAACGCAACGGTTACCGAATGCCCGAATATCACAGAGCTGATGTGAGCATCACTTATTATAACAAAAAGAAAAAACATTGGGATTCGAGTTGGAATGTCTCGGTTTATAACGTTTATGCCAGAAAAAATGCGTATCAAATTACATTCCGTCCGATAAATGAAAATTCAACGCAATTTGAAGCCGTTCGACTGGCTTTATTTTCAATAATTCCTTCGGTATCTTATAGTTTTACGTTTCAGTAAAATTTCACGTAATGCTTATTTCGGTTTTGCAAAGAAAAAAGCGTAACAAACAAATTCAGAACCTTACTTTTTAGCAGTTTTCAATTCTCGTTTTTTTGTATATTTTGCCCACCAAATGCTGAGCAATAATCCGGATGCAATATGCCAAATTCCCCACATAGCAGCAATAAAGGCAATTCCGCCGTATCCGTCCGGAAAAATGTGTTTGTTAAAAATAAGTACCAAGGCAATTCCCGAATTTTGAATACCGGTTTCAATAGTAATGGTTTTTCTGTCAAGAACCGAAAGATAAGATACTCGTGCAATACTGTTTCCTATTCCGAAAGCAACGGCATTATGAATTAACACGATAGGAATTAACAATAAAAAGTAATTCATAAAATGAGTGAAATTTGCCATCACTGCTCCTGTAATAAAACCCAGGAAGGCAATAACAGAAATCCATTTAATCGGTTTAAATATTTTTTCTGTTAACTTCGGAAATCGTCTGGCAAACCATAAACCGGCAACTAAGGGTATTCCCATTAATATTATTATTGTTTGAAAAACATGTTCCCAAGGAATTTCAATCGGGTTTGCCAAAGGAACCGTACTGATATATAATTCACCCCAAAACACAAAGTTAAGCGGTGTCATTAAGATAGAGAGCAAATCGGAAAACGCTGTTAATGTTACGGATAAAGCCGTATTTCCCTTCGCCAAAGAAGTCATAAAGTTTGAAACATTACCGCCGGGACAAGAAGCAACCAACAACATCCCCAAAGAAATTGAAACAGGAAATTTTAATAAAATTACAAGCAAATAAGTTATTGCAGGAAGTAATAAAAATTGAGCAACCAAACCGATAATTACAGATTTAGGATTTTTGGTAATTTGAACAAAATTTTCTCGTTTTATTCCGAGTGCCACACCAAACATAATAAAGGCAATGGTAATATTCATAACCATTAATCCGGCTTCGTTAAAATTTAATTTAATTTCATCTAAAGGGGCAAGCAGAGCATTATATTTATCAAACATAGCGGTGTTTTAAGTTGCTAATATAAAAACTTTTTTTTTATCTGTTTAATATGCTTAAAATTAAATCGGGTTCAAACCCTTTTGAGGCGGCAAATCGCAGTAATTTTGTTTTAATTTTATAAGGTTCTGTATCTTTTATGCTTTTTTGCTTTTGTTTTATCAAATATTCCAATGTCTCTTTATACTTCTCTTCGGAAATTTGTTTTAATTCATTTATTATCAGACTTTCCGGGATTTGTTTTTTAAAAAGCATGGTACGAATTTTAATTTTTCCCCATTTGTTAAATTCAAACTTATCTCGCACATAATATTTCACAAAACGTTCCTCATCAATAAATTTTTGGTCTTCTAATTGTTGAATAATTTTATCGTGTTCATCCGGATTTGCTTTCCAATCATACAATTTTTTTCGAATATCTGATTTACATTTTTCGGTTTTGCTGCACAAATACATCGCTTTGTTTAATGCTTTTTGATATGTTATGTATTTTTGTTGCATTTTAT
>Ga0164318_10001208_pt1 | contig 22566 bp, 16 predicted proteins | sample GuaBasSedimGuay9_FD_113734 | JGI IMG/M metagenome (GOLD analysis project Ga0164318, IMG submission 113734) | Subseafloor sediment microbial communities from Guaymas Basin, Gulf of California, Mexico - Guay9, Core 4571-4, 0-3 cm | ecosystem: Environmental > Aquatic > Marine > Hydrothermal vents... | reverse complement strand
CTGGGGCCGGTGCCGGTGCGTGTGCGGGTCGATGTCAAAGAAGTCGGTGTGACCGAACCCGGGGCCGAGGGTGGGGCCCTGCGTGTTCCCCTGGAGGTCGCTCAGCGGATCTTGTGGGGGTCGGCCCAAGTCGAGGCGCTTGACCTGAAGGATTTGTCGGCGCCCTGGCGATTGGGTGACAGGGTTCGCCGGGTTCTTGAAGGCCGAGACGGTGTGGTTGTTCTGGGGATAGATGAGCTCAATCGTCCCTTGCTTCTGGCCCTTGCACTCGAACGTATTTTGATTTTTGTCGCGGTAGGGCTGATCTTGGTCGTTGCTGCCTTGAACCTGCTCTGCAATGTGGCGATGGTGGCCGCGGAGAAACGACGGGACCTGGCGGTTTTGACCAGTCTGGGTCTCGAGCCCGTCAGGGTGCGGCGATTGTTCCTGTTGTTGGGACTGGGTATTGGTGCCGCGGGGGCCATCGGAGGGGCAGCCGTCGGCGTGGCCACAGCGTGGATCCTGGATGCTACCGGCGCCTTGCCATTACCCCGCGGTGTGTTCGTCGTGTCATCGGTTCCATTTTCCGTCGATCCGATGATGGTGGCCAAAGTTGTGGGGTTGGCTCTGATCTTGTCGGCGGTGGCCTCGTGGTTGCCGTCGAGAGTGGTGGCCCGGAGGGAGCCGGCGGAGGGCCTGCGTTATGAGTGAGAACAATGTCATGATTCGATTGAGAGGTATCTCCAAGGACTACGGGGAAGGGGACGCTCGGGTCGAAGTACTCAAGGGGCTCGATCTCGAGGTCAACAAGGGCGAGATGCTGGCAATCGTCGGTCCTTCCGGAGTCGGGAAGAGCACGCTCCTGCATCTGGTCGGCCTCCTCGATCGTGCGAATGGAGGGTTGGTGGAACTGGACGGACAGGACACTGACGCCCTCAATGGTTCTGAGAGGGCTCGATTGCGGAATAAGATGCTGGGTTTTGTATTTCAGCACCACCACCTGCTTGATGAGTTGGACGCTCGGGATAACGTTGCTCTTCCCATGCGAATAGCCGGAAGGCCCGCAACCCAGGCCCGGCAGGAGGCGGAAGCTCTCCTGGATACGGTGGGACTCAGCGCGCGACTGACCCACTTCCCCGACCAACTGTCCGGGGGCGAACAGCAGCGAGTTGCTGTGGCGCGGGCCCTGGTGATGCGGCCGCAACTCCTGTTGGCCGATGAACCGACCGGTAATCTCGATCGAGCCGCCTCGGATGGTGTTTTTCGCTTGATTCGGGATTTGCACACGGAAGAGAGTCTGACATCAGTCATTGTGACTCACAACGAGGAGATGGCCGGGCAGTGTGATCGCGTTTTCAAGTTGGCTCCCGCCGGGGAGTTATCGGGCTATGTGTAGAAAAATGGACGTGCTTGCCCGATCCACGATAGAAAAAAATATTGGAAGAGGGTTGATTTGCGGGCTGCGCAAGGGCATTCTTCCGAAGGTCGTGCGGTCGGAGCGTGGTCGGTCGAGGACCGGCTGCCCGGCGCGGTCGTATTGGATAGGGGAGTTCATGAGGTCGAGTGTCTTAAGCATTCTGCTGGTTATGTTGGTCTGTTCCGGTCCCGTTTGGGTCGGTGCTGAGGAAGTCGAGGGTCCCGAGATCGCTGAGGTCATTGTCGAAGGTGGTGTGACTCTGACAGAGGATACTGTGAGCTACTACCTTGGCATGGAATCCGGCGATCTGCTCGATAGAGAGTTTCTCTCTGACGGTTTCAGACGTCTCTGGGAGGCGGGCCTTGTCGAAGACCTCAAGATTGAGGCTGAGACGCTCGAGGACGGGCGTGTCAATCTGATTGTGACGGTTGTCGAGCGCCCCTTCGTCAACGCTGTGGTGTTCGAGGGCAACAAAAAACTCAGTGCGACCGACATCAAGGATCGTCTGGATGAGGCCGGCATCGAAGTTCCCCGAAACGTTCCCCTGAGAATGGCGCAGCTGACAAAGATTGAAAATGCGATGGGCGCTCTCTACGCGGCTGAGGGCTATCGTTCGGCACGGATCAGTTTCGAGGTTGAGGACCTCGGCAGAAACCGTCGGCGGGTGGTCTACACGATCGATGAGGGCGGCAAGGTCAAGATCGGTGAGATTCTCTTCGCCGGTAACGAAGCATTCTCGGACGGGCGTCTTCAGCGGTCTTTGAAGAAGACCAAGGAAGTCAGTTTCTATCGAATCTGGGGCAAGAGCATCATCTACTCCGATGAAGCATGGGAAGAGGATCGACAGAATCTCAAGGAGTTCTACCTCAATCATGGGTTCGTCGATGTCAAGGTCGGGCAACCGACGGTCGAACTGATCGCCAAGAAGCCCGATGCGAAAACCCTCAAGAAACAGAAGTTCCGTGCCAAAATCACTATCCCGGTCGAAGAAGGTGAAGCCTACGTATTGGGATCGGTAACGGTGGAAGGCGCCGATGTGTTTCCGGCGGAACTACTGGCGGCACGGGTCGGCGCCGAGGCCAGCAAGGCATACTCTTTCAAGGTCATTGACGCGGGACTCGAGGCAATCAGGGATCTCTATCACAACCGAGGTTATATCTACGCATATACCAACGAGGTCCGGAAGAAGCGCGAGGACGAAGATCACGTCGTCGATGTTGTGGTTGACGTCTTCGAGGGTGACCGTTTCCGTCTCGGACGTCTGGAGTTTTCCGGGAACACCTCGACCAGGGACAAGGTGCTTCGTCGTGAGTTCCGGATCACAGAAGGCAACTGGATGAATATGGGCCTGTTTCGGTCCTCGGTCTTCAAGGTGAACGCGTTGGGCTACTGGAAGCTGGAAGAGGAACCGCTGGAATTCGATTTTGACGAAGAAAACAAGAAGGTCAACGTCACGGTCTCGGGTCAGGAAGTCGGCCGCAACGACCTGCAGTTCGGGGCCGGCTACTCGGAACTGGACGGCTTCTTCGTTCAGTCATCCTTCAACACCCGTAACTTTCTGGGGCGCGGGGAAAGCCTTGGAGTCTCCGTTCAAATCGGTGGCCGGGCGGATTACTACACACTGAGTTTCACCGAACCCTACCTCTTCGATCGACGGATTCTCCTTGGGGCTTCAATTTTCAGTACGTCGACCGATATCGCTGATTATTACAGGGAGACCACGGGCGCGACCATCAGTATGGGTTTCGGTCTGGGGATGTGGGGTTCGTTGACGGGACTGCTGTCATACGAGAACGTTAAATCGCGGTTTGCCGTCGCCAACTTCGGTGGTCCGGGAGAGCCGACGTCCGGGCACGGCAGGCCGGTCGATCTTCCGCCGGTCGTGCCTATTCAGCTGGAAAATGCAGTTGAGCGTTTCGACGGTAAGACCCTCGCGTTGACGCCGGGCTATCGATACGATACCCGTGACGACCCCTTTGATCCCAATCGAGGTACCGGGATCAACGCCCGTCTTCGGATGGCCGGTGGGCCGCTCGGCGGTGATTTTGACTACGTTCGTCCCGAAATCACGCTGACCAAGTTCGTGCCGCTGTCCAGGAAGAAAAAGTCAATCTTCGCGTTTAACGCCGAGATCGGCCAGTTCTATCCCTATAACGACTCGGAGATTCCCCTTTACGAACGCTATCGCCTTGGCGGCGACAAAACTCTGAGGGGTTTGCCTTACTACTCGGTCCGCCCTCGGACCGAGGATGGTGAGTTTTTCTTCACCGAAGCAGGGTCGATCATGGGTGGTGACCGGTACTGGCTCTTGAATTTGGAGTACCAGTACCGGATCGGCGGGCCGGTCAAGTTGGTGTTGTTTACCGATATTGGAAACACCTACCACGAAGATCAGGGCTGGGATTTGAGCCTCTACCGCCATACGTATGGTGTGGAACTCCGGATCTTCTTGCCGATCTTCCAGGCCCCCATTCGCTTTATCTACGGCCTCGTGGTAGATCCATACCCGCTCGAGGACTCCAGTGACTTTCAATTCTCAATCGGAACTACATTTTAGGGTCGGCTGGCCCAACAGGAGGAAACATGGCAAAGACAATTCTAAGAACGGTTCTATTTGTGGTGGCGATCGGTGTGGCGACCTCAGGTATGGCACAGATCAACATCGCGGTAATCGACATTCAACGGGTAGTGACGGACTCGGACGCAGGTAAGGAATCTCTTGGAAGACTCCAGAAACTGCAGGATGCGAAGATAGCCGAAGGGCGTGCCATTCAAGAGACAATGGATGGCTTGCGGGAGCAGTTGTCCAAGCAGCGCTTCACGTTGACGGAATCCAAGGTTGCCGAGTTGTCAAAACAGATAGAAGACAAGGGAATCGCGATGCAGCGATTCCAGGATGACGCCCAACGCGAGTTGGACGAAGCGCGGCGGACGGCACTCGCTGGCTTGGAGGAGCGGATTCTTCCGGTTATCGATGAGGTCGGCAAGGAAAGAAAAATGACCTTGATCTTCAATAAGTTCCAGGCCGGGCTGGTTTATGCCGACGAGAGTGTGGACATCACCGACGAAGTGATCCGTCGGTTCAACACTGCTCAGTAGCAGGTGTCGGAAACCATGCGGGCGTGGCCTCTGGCTGAACTGGGACGGCGGCTCGGTGTTCGAGTCGTCGGGGATCCGGATGCGATTGTAAGTCGGGTTCAACCACTGGACGAGGCGGGCCCGGGTGATCTGTCCTTCCTCCACAACCTGCGCTATGTTGAGCGGGCTGCAAACACCAAGGCCACGGCGATCCTGGTTGGTGAAGGCGTTGCATTGCCCGGGCATAATCTTCTGGTCTGTGACGAACCGTACTTGATGCTTGCTCGAGCCCTGAAACTGATGATGCCGGGGCCGAAGTTCAAGGCCGGTATTGATCAGTCGGCGTCAGTCGATGACGACGTGGTTTTGGGCGATGGTGTCAGTGTTGGGGCACAGGCGGTTGTCGGCTCGGGCACCCGCATCGGCGCCGGAACCGTCATTGGACCCGGTTGTGTCATAGGCTCAGGGGTGACGATCGGTGGTGATTGTTTATTCCACCCTCGAGTTGTGGTTGAGCCGGGCTGCCGGATCGGAGACCGCTGTATCTTCCAGTCGGGCGTCGTCATCGGCTCCGACGGCTTTGGATTCGCAACGGTCGATGGCATCCATCACAAGGTTCCCCAGGTGGGCATCGTCGTCGTGGAAGACGATGTTGAGATTGGCGCCAACGTCTGCATCGACAGGGCGACTCTTGGTGAGACTCGTATTGGGCGGGGCGTCAAGGTGGACAATTTGGTCCAGATCGCCCATAACGTTGTGGTGGGCGAGGGGTCTCTTCTGGTTTCGCAGTCGGGCATTTCCGGCTCGACGAAGCTGGGGCGGTACGTCGTCATGGGTGGTCAAGCCGGCGTTGCGGGCCATCTGAACCTTGGTGACGGCGCCCAAGTCACCTCCAAGACGGCAGTATTCAAGGACGTGCCGCCGGGCGCCATCGTTTCCGGTGTCCCTGCGAGACCCCGAGGGGAATGGGCGCGGTCGCAGGCGGGCGTGGCACGTTTGGGGAAGATGCGGGAGCACCTCAAGGAGTTGCACCAACGGCTCAAGAAACTGGAGAATGACGATGATTGATGTTCGGGAAATCATGAAGATTCTTCCCCATCGCTATCCTTTCCTGTTGATTGACAGGATTCTGGAGATCAAAGAGACCAGTATCCTGGCGATCAAGAACGTGACCTACAACGAGCCGTTCTTTCAGGGGCATTTCCCGGGTCACCCGGTGATGCCGGGAGTTCTGATTGTCGAGGCCATGGCTCAGGCGGGAGGGGCACTCCTGCTCGGAAAAGTGGAGGACCGTGAAGACAAGTTGATCTTTTTCACCGGGATCGACAACTGCCGTTTTCGGCAGCCTGTTGTTCCCGGAGATCAGGTTGTGTTTGAAGTTGAAATCGCCAAAGCGAGAAAAACCTTTGCCAAGATGCGGGGGAGGGCCCTGGTCGATGGGCAGGTCGTTTGCGAGGCCGATCTGATGTCGGCGATGGCGGATCGGCCATGAGCACCACGATCCATCCCACAGCAGTAGTTGATCCCAAAGCTGAGTTGGGTGAGGACGTCGTCGTCGGCCCATTCTCGATCATTGAAGCTGGTGTTCGCCTCGGAGACCGGTGCCGCGTCGGGCCTCTGAATCGCCTGACGGGGGATACCACCATCGGTTCGGACAATCGATTCGAGAGTCATGGTTCGATTGGGGCGCCGCCCCAGGATCTCAAGTATGCCGGAGAGCCGACCCGCCTGGAAATAGGCAACCACAACGTTTTTCGGGAGTTTGTCACTATTCATCGTGGGACTCCGGGCGGTGGCGCCCTGACGACTCTCGGCAGCAACGGGCTGTACATGGCATACGTGCACATCGCCCATGATTGCCACGTCGGGTCTGATGTGATCTTTGCCAACAACGCAACCCTTGCAGGTCACGTCGATGTTGGAGATGGTTCGACTGTTGGGGCCCTGACGGCCGTCCATCAGTTCTGCAGAGTCGGTGAGCATGCCTTTCTGGGAGGCGGCAGCATCGTTACCAAGGACAGCATGCCGTTCATGAAGATCGTCGGTAATCGGCCGGCGCGGTGTTTTGGGCCGAATACAATCGGCCTGGAGCGCAAGGGGTTCTCAGAGGATCGCAGGAAGGCCCTGACCGCAATGTGGCGCATCTTGCGGAGCCCCAAACTCAACACCACTCAGGCGGTCACAAAGATCAAGGATGAACTGGCAGGCCAGAAGGACGTCGATCAGGTTCTGGACTTCATCGAGACCTCTGAGCGCGGCGTCATCCTCGCCAGGGGGTGAGAGGGAGCTCTCAGCTTGATCCCTGCATCCAGCGACCTTTCCCCCCAAAGACCGGCAAAGACGTGTATCATGCCGCCGTACAGGAGGAACCATGACTGCTGATATCGATTTCTCAAAACTATCTCTCAAAGATGCCCTGGATCTTGCAATCCTCGTCGAAGACGAGGCTCAGGAACGGTACAACGAATTTGCTGCTCAGATGGAGAGCCACCACACGGCGGATGCAGCGAAGTTCTTTCGTTTTATGGCCCACAACGAGGCCAAGCACGGTGAAGAACTGAGTGCCCGTCGCAAGGAACTCTTCGGTGATGAACCTATGAACGTCGACCGCTCAATGCTGTGGGATGTCGAGGCCCCCGAAATTGATGAGGCTCGGGCGTTCATGTCGATTCAACAGGCTCTTGAGGTTGCCCTGGCCGCCGAGGTCAAGGCCTTCGACTATTTCGATCGAGCCTTCCCAGAGGTCAAAGACCCAGGCGTCAAAGAGCTCTTTGCCGAGCTTCGGGATGAAGAAATTGAACACCAGGACCTGGTCAAGCAGGAAATGGCCAAGGCGGGCGCCGCCGGCGGCCTCGATCCCAACGATTTCGGAGACGAACCGACGGCCCAGTAGGGTAGGCTTTATGAGCAATCAGCTAAGAGCTGATTGCTACCACACGGTCTCGGGTGGTTCGAAGGTTGGCATGACGCCCTCGAGAACCCGGATGACATCCCGGGCGATCGTGCGTTCTTCGTTGGTCGGCACAACCAGGGCCTTGACCTTCGATTCTTCGGTCGAAATGAAACCTTCGCCGCCCTCATGCGTCAAATTGTGTTCTTCGCTGAATTCCAGTCCCATCCAATCCATGTTCTCCAGAGCCATCCGGCGGACCTCGGTCGAATTTTCACCAATTCCGCCGGTGAAGATGACAGCGTCGGCGCCGCCCAGGGCCGCGGCATAGGCGCCGATGTATTTCCGGACCCGGTAGGAGAACATGCGGAAGGCAACGTCGGCCCTCTGGTTGCCTGCGGCTCGTGCCTCCTCGATCTCCCTCATGTCCGATGAGATGCCGGAGACTCCGTAGAGACCGGAGTGCTTGTTCATCATCGTGTTGACCTGGTGGAGGGTCAGTTCCTCCATCGCCATCAGCCAGGGCACGATGGCCGGGTCCATATCCCCGGTTCGGGTTCCCATCAAGAGGCCCTCGAGGGGCGTAAAACCCATCGAGGTATCGATGCTCTTGCCGTGGTCGATCGCTGCAACCGATGCACCGTTGCCCAGGTGGATGGTGATCAGGCGAAGATCGCTCAGTTCCCGGCCGAGGATCTGGGAGGCCCTGAAGGAAACGTAGCGGTGGGAGGTGCCGTGGAATCCGTACTTGCGGAGAGAGTGCTTCTTGTAAAGTTGGAACGGTATCCCGTAGAGGAAGGAATGTGGTGGCATCGTTTGGTGAAAGGCCGTGTCGAAGACGGCGATATGGGGCACATCCGGGAGAGTGTGGTGGGCCGCATAGTAGCCGCGCAAATTCGGCGGATTGTGGAGGGGCGCCAGGACTGAGCACTGTTCGATTTCATTGACGACTTCCGGCGTGATCAAGACCGATGACGCAAAGGCTTCGCCGCCGTGAACCATTCTGTGGCCGACAGCTTCGATTTCGTGAACATTGCTCAGAATCCCGACTTCCGGGTCGACCAGGGTGTTCATGACCCAGTTGATCGCTGCCCGATGTTCGAGGATTTCACTGTAGGCCTGATATGGTTTGTGCCCGGGCACGGAAATTACCAGGCGGGAATCGGACATGCCGATCTTCTCGACCTGGCCGACAACCAGCGTCAGGTCCTCGGCCTTGTCAATGCGCTCCAGATCAGTTTCGATGACTTGGAACTTAACGGACGACGATCCGCTGTTGAGGACGAGAATTTTCATCGTTGGCTCCTCTGGGTTCGTGGCGGTTCAGGCCAGACCCGGTTTGTCGTCTTCCAGCCGGTCAAGCCTGCGCCGGTTGACGTCATAGGCAAAGAAACCCTGACCGACCTTGGCGCCCACCAGGCCGGCCCGGACCAGCCGCTTGAGGAGCGGGCAGGGGCGGAATCTGGGTTCGCCGTTCTCGTGGAAGATGTGTTGCATCCAGTTGAGTACCCGATCCAGTCCGACCCGGTCCGACCATTCCAAAGGACCAGTTCTGAAGTCATACCCGAGTTTGAGGGCCAGGTCGACCTCGGCTGCCTCGGCAACGCCTTCCATGACGATGTGTATTGCCTCGTTGACCATTGGAAGGACGACGCGTGTTGTCACGAACCCGGGCATCTCGAAAACCTTGATCGGAACCTTGCCCAGCAGCCGGGCGAAGTCCAGGGCTTTCTCCAGGGCTTGGTCCGAGGTCACCTGCCCTCGGACCACTTCGACCACCCGTGTCGTCGAGACCGGGTAGATGAAGTGCATGCCCAGGATCCGTTCCGGATGGACCGTCTTGGCCGCCAACTCGGTGATCGACAGGGTCGAGGTGTTGATGACGATTGGGTTCTCACGGCCCATGCGCCGATCCAACTCGATCAGGATCTGGCTTTTGAGGTCGAAGTCTTCCTGAATTGCCTCGATTGCCAGATCACACTCTGCTGCACAGTCGTATTGGGTGACCCATCGGATCCTCGAGAGCATGACCTTCTTGTCGGCCGTTGTGATGCCGAAGCGCGCGATTTCGTGATCAAGGGCCCGCACCAACTCGGCTTTGGAGGTTTCGGCTGCCTCCATCGAGACCTCTTTGACACAGACATTGAGGCCCTCTCGGGCCACCGTGGCGGCGATGGAGCGACCCATCATGCCCCCGCCCATGATTGCGACGTCATGCAGTTCCCAGCTCATGAGCGGAGTGTACAGGAAGAGAAGCAGGATGTGTGTTTTTTCACAAGCGTGGCTCGTTTGAACATTCTCGTTTTTCCCGTATCATATGCGCCGTGAGACGTTTCGTATTTTTTGCCGCCGTCGTGTTCGTGATGTTGCCCTCGCTTCTGTGGGCGGGTGATCGTACGCCTTTTCCCAATGTTGAATTTCACCCCCTGAACGGGCAGAACAGCGTCATGCTTGAGGACTTTCGGGGACGTCCCGTTCTGGTCGCATTTTGGGCCAGCTGGTGCGGCCCCTGCCGGGCCGAGCTCCCGGAACTCGTAGAGCTGGCCCATGAGTTGAAGGACTCCGGGCTGGTCCTGTTGGCGGTCAACGTCGACTCGTCAGCTGCCGCGGGACAGAGATTTCTTGAACGTGCCGGCATCGAATTGTCGGCCTTCAGGCTCAGCGACCAGGAACAGAGGATGATTGGTATCAGAAGCCTGCCGACAACGATCCTGTTGGATGGTGAAGGACTTGCGGCCCAAATTTATACGGGCTATTCGGCCTCGGTGATTGAGAGTATCCGGCTACTGGTCAAAGGAATGAGCGGCGCCGATTCCGACTCGATTGTGGAGTCACCCTGAAGCTATGGGGGTGAGATCAGGTCATTCGCGTGCGGTTCTGTGGCTGGTGATATTGGCCGCGGCCTCCAGCATTGGGTGGAGTGCCAGGACGACCCGCCATCTCGCCTGGTCAGCTGTGGATTTTCTGCCGCCTGACCTGGCCGCCCAGGTTCGGCGTCACCACCGCCGCTTCGACGCCGGCATCGAACGAGGGCTCACGGCGCCACCCGCATGGAGGGCCGCCCAACCCGGTCGCCTTGCGGAAGCTCTGGTGGCCTCTGCAAACCAGTGCACCGAGGGGCTCGATCGACCGATCGCCCTGGAAGATCTGGTCGAGGAGTTGGGAGTGTTGGCCGTTCGTGTGATTGACGCCAACGATCCGTTGGCCGTCGTTCACGACGATCCAAGGGAGGCTCGGTATGCTCAGGCCTATCAGACCTACGTTGACTCGGTTCTCGGAAGGGTTCGACTCGTCTACTACGGTCGAGATTACGATCTGGCACACCGCGGTGATCTTAAAGGCGTGATCGAAGGGGCCTTCGAGAGAAGTCGGGAACTCTATCCATTTGTGGGGGAGGAGTTCTATCGAACCGATTCTTTGCGCAGTTGGAAGAGCCTCGACGACCGGTCGGTGGCTTTTGGTGTCGCAGGGGTTGCCCTTTCACGTGGCCTGACCGATTTTGCCAACATCTGCAACTGGGTCTGGGCCGGGGGGGGCGGTTATGTGCCGGCACCCAGACCGACCCCAAAAGGGCACCGTGGGCCAACCGTTACACTGGCACCGAGATTGGCCAGCGGCTTTGAGGGACGGGATAAGCCCAAACGGGGTGCGCCCGTGATGGGTACCGGGGGCATGACGCTGCCGCCTCCGTAGGAGCTGTCGGTGAGCTACTTGCAAAATCCCGATCGTCACGATGCGGGGCAGGAACCCCGCGCTCCTACCGTGAAACCTGGGGCACCGTAAATGGAGTGCGGTAGCCCGACCCGCAACATGATTTCCTCCGTGTTGTTCGTGAGGTTAGAGGTCTGGTTAGCTGGTAGAACAACCAAAGTAAAGGGCAAGCCTTCGGTCGCTTTGCGTTCTTCGCGGTTCAACTGCCTTCTTGTTCTTTACCAAGCCCCATTTCTCGGGTCGCTTGGCATCTGCTCCAACAGAGTCTCCACGGCAGTCCGAAGCTGGGTGTCCTTGGTAGCATCAATGTCCTCGGTCGGCTCTTGGGCGACGATGACGTCAGGGACAGCACCGTTATTTTCCATATTCATCGCGCTGCCGGCAACATACCAACCCCGCAAGGGGATACGGACGTAGCCGCCTCCGGGCAGACCGTGGGCGCCGGTTGATATCACCGCGCCGAAGGTCGTCTGACCTACCAAGGGCCCGCGATCGAGGGTCTTGAATGCGTGGGAGAAGATTTCGGCATTGGAATAGGAATCCTCGTTGCAGACAGTCACTGCGGGGCGTGTCCATGCAGCCAGCGGAAGCCGGCTCTGAGGGTAGGCCTTGATGCCTGAGATGTCATCTCGGGGCACGGTGAAGGCATGGCGCTGGACCATCAGGGTCGCCAGCAGGTAGTCGGTGGTCCAGCCGCCTCCGTTTGAGCGAACGTCGATTACCAGACCCTCCTTGCCTTCACCTGCGGCCTGGAGGTCCCTTTCAAAGTCCTCGAAAGAGGGAATGTCCATGCTGTGAATGTGGAGGTAGCCGAGGCGTCCGTCCGAGTACTCTTCCGTCAGCTGCCTGCGCTGCCTGACCCAGGTGTCATATCGCAAATTGCTCTGGCGACGGGCAGTCGTCGGAATGATGACGGCCGTTCGCTCGGTGCCGTCTGAACCGAGGATCCTCGCCGGGATCCTGCGATCCGCGGAATTGACGAAGAGCGAAAAGACGTTGGTATTCTCGGTGATCTCCTGCCGGTCAACGGCCAGCAATCGGTCGCCGGGCTTGAGGTTGACGGTCGTGTGAGTGGCTGGACTGTCTTCCAGTACCTCCTCAATCAGGATTCCGGGACCGCCGGCGGCCGGGTCGAATGTGGCGCCGATCCATCCGGTCTTCTCGCCGGAATTGTCTCTTTTCGGTCGGTAACCCATGTGGGAGGCGTTGAGCTCGCCCAACATCAGGTTGAGGACATCGGTGAAGTCCAGGTTGTGCGACGCATTGAGAGCCCATGGCCGATAGATCTCGGCCTTGGCAGGCCAGTCGGCGCCGTGGAATGCCGGGTCGTAGAACCACTCGTTCAGGGCCCGCCAGGTCTCATTGAAAACCGCAGCCCGCTGTGCTTCAACATCGATTGTGACCCGGGCCGAGTAGGGCATCGGGTCGCCCTTCTTGCCGTCGATTCCAACGCGGCCTGCCTTGCCCTTGGAGTTGAGGTAGTACACGGTCTTTCCGTCCTTGCTCAACTGTACGTTGGACGGCGAGGTTCCGTCTTCGGTCAGACGTTTGAGGTCCTCTCCGTTGAAGCGTACGCTGTAGAGATCGGTCTTGCCGTCGGGAGATGCCGTGAAGAGGATTCGTTTTCCGTCCGGAGTGGCCAGAGGTCCATATTCGTCGCCGGTTTCGCCGGTGATCCGCGTTGCCCGCCTCCACAGTTGGTCGAAATCGATCAGGACCTCGGGCAGTTCCGCGGCCTTCTCTTCGTCATCTGCTTCGTCTTCTTCCGATTCTTCCTCTTTCCCGTCTTTCTTCCCTTTGTCGTTGAACAGCTTCAGCCACCCTGCGTTGGTTCGCTGGTCGTTTTCCCGGGTCAGCCAGGCCCCCCAGACGTCCATTGTGTCTGCATGGCGCTTGGAGACCCACAAAAGACGGCGCCCGTCGGGACTCCACCTTGGCTGGACATCGTCATCCGGGTGGCGGCTGACGTTGTAGGCCTTGCCGCCGGCGGACGGAATGACCCAGACTTCGGCGTTGTAGTGGGCGTCCACCGTCGAGTACGCGAACCACCGGCCGTCTGGAGACCAGCTGAAGTCTGAAGGGGACCAATGCTCGAACACGGTACGGGCGTTGTTGCCGTCGGAGTCCATGACCATCAGGTTCCCCTTGCCGTGGATGAAGGCGATCGAGGAACCGTCGGGAGACCAGCGACCGCCAGTATCCTCGGCGGGGTCGGTCGTTAGCTGGTCAACAGGGAAATCGAACGCTTCGATCCATCCGAGATCTTCGTCTGCCGGATGCACTGTCCAGAGATCGTTATTTCCCGTTCTCGAAGAGGTGAACAACAATATCTTCCCGTCAGGAGACCAGCGGGGTTCGGTTTCCCGCTCCGGCGTGTCGGTGATGCGTACGGTCTGAGGGGAGGCGATTTCCTGGTCATCCTTCGCCATCAGTTCGGTGACGAAGAGGTCACCCTCGACGATGAAGGCCGCCAATTCGCCATCCGGATGAACGGCCAGGTCCTCGGCATCGTCGTTCTTGGTGGTGCGGATCACCCTGTCACTGAGGTAATCTGCAGGAACGTCGATTGAAAGCCGGCGAGGTTGGGCTCCGTCCGGCGAGATGGTCCAGATTCCATCCTGGTATTCGTAGGCGATCAAGGATCCATCGGCCGAAGCCCTGGGGAAACGGACGTCTGTGACGTCGTGGTGGGTCAGTTGGCGGGTATCACCCGTGACCACATCCATCAGAAAGATGTTTTTCCGTTCTGATCGAGCCGACAGAAGGGCGATGGTGTCACCGTTGATCCAACTGGGGTGGTCCTCGTCACCGGCAAAATCCGAGAGTTGACGGTACGTTCCGTCAGGCTCTCGAACCCAGGGCGTTCTCGATGCCGTGCCGCGATAGCCGTGGCGTGTCCACTTGGTTGCACCGCGAGTGAAGACCATGGTCCGGCCGTCGGGGGAGAAGGCTGCAGAATCTCCCAGTGAGCTTTGGGCGAGCACGGGGGTTCCGCCGCTCAGGGGAACGGTCCACAGAGCGGGCATCCAGCGAACCGAAACCGACCTGCCGGAACAAAACAGCACGGCGGTCCCGTCAGGCGTGAAATCCAGCGGCGTATCCGAGCGATCTGCGAATGTCAGGCGGGTCGGAGCGGCGCTGCCGTCAGCCGGCATGACGAAGACGTCACTATTGCCGTGGCGGTCGGAGGCAAAGGCGATCAGACGCCCGTCTCTCGACCACACCGGAAACCTCTCGGCTGCCGGGTGGGCGGTCAGACGTCGAGCCGTTCCACCGGCAGACGGGACCGTCCAGAGATCGCCCTGCCAACTGAAGGCGATCATCGAGCCATCGGGTGAGGGCGCCGGGTGACGCGGCAGAGGGGCTTCAACGGCTGCGGCCGACGCAGCCAGGGCAAGAACGGTAAGGACAATCAGGGAATAGCGGGTCATCTTCGCCTCCGAAGGCCTACCCTACAACATCCCAAAGGGCAGGCAGTCTGTTGGGGGATTTACGAAATCGGGGCCAAAAGGGTCAAGAAACACAATAATCTCGCAAAGATCGCCAAGCACGCAAAGAAGGGAGAGAAAAACAACTCTGTGTTTCCTTTGCGCTCTTGGCGATCTTTGCGAGAGAATGCTCTCCTGCTGCCACTTTGTCCCGGTTTCGCTGGTCTGGCGTGCTAATCTTCCCGAACGGGGAGAAACAGCAGATCATGAGGCTGGGAAAACGGATATGGATACCGCGAGTCGGTCGGATGGCGGTCGTTGTTCTGACAGTTGTTTTTGCATGGAATTGCGCCGAAGCACAAGAGGCGAAGATCGATTTGGAACAGGATTCGGCTGTAGATGGGAGCGCCGAGGTTGGAGAGCTGGATACCAACCGGTTCATGTCGAAACTGACTCCCGACGAACCTCTCTATTTTGTTGTCGGTTGGCGCGAGTTCTTCAATGCCAAGTTTCAGTTCAGTTTCAAGTTTGCCTTTATGAATCCACAGGGTGCATTGACTCGGAAGGCGCCCTTCTTCAGTCACGTCTATTTCGGCTACACCCAGACCTCATTGTGGGACATCGAAGAGGAGAGCAAGCCTTTCTACGACACCTCATACAAGCCGAGCCTGTTTTACCGGCAAAAGGATGTGCACCGCTCTGAATCGGGGGACTTTCGGATCTGGGGCCAGGCTGGTATTCAGCATGAGAGTAACGGTCAGGGTGGAGAGGAAAGCCGGAGCCTCAACATTATCTATGTCAAACCGGTGTTCGAGTTTTCTCGAATCTGGGGTCAAGGACACCTGACGGTGGCGCCCCGGCTGTGGGCCTACCTCGGCACCCCTGCCCAAAATCCTGATATTGCCGAATACCGGGGCTACGGCGACCTGCGAGTGGCCTTCACCGGCCGGAGCGACTGGCAGGTGGCGGCGACGATGCAAGTTGGAACCTCGGGAAAAGGGAGCGTACAACTCGACGGGACCTGGCCGATGGACAAGATTCTCGGCCGGAACTTTGACGGCTATCTCTACGCACAGTATTTCAACGGCTGGGGTGAAAGCCTGAGATCATACGACCAGCACCTCCCGTGGCAGTTGCGATTGGGCATCGCTGTCGTGCGGTAGGGAGCTGTCAGCTATCAGATGAGGCGCTTGCATAATTCGGAATTCCGAACCGAAATCGAAATCGCCTCTACATGTCACCCTGAGCGAGCGAGTTCGACGAGTGGGTCGAAGGGTCTCCACAAGTCGCGTATGGTGGTATTTTGCGAGAATCGCGCCGCTATTTAGGAAGGGATCCTTCGACTCTGCGGCCTCCGGCCGCTCCGCTCAGGATGACATTGGGGATTTCTGCAAGAGGCTCAGCTCTCAGCCTTGCATGCGTTGCCGACAAGGCCTCATGTTCTATGAAGTTCTGAAATGCGGATGTCCGAGCTAATAGCTGACAACTGACAGCTGACAGCTCTATAATAGGCCGTTGGAGTAAGTAGCTTTGGACCATACCAGGAGTTTTTGCATCATCGCCCATATCGATCACGGCAAGTCGACCCTTGCCGATCGGTTGATTCAACACTGCGGGGCCGTCGAGGACCGTGAGTTCCGAGAACAGATCCTGGATTCGATGGACCTCGAGCGTGAGCGCGGCATCACGATCAAGTCCAACACGATCTCGTTGGACTACACCGCCCGTGACGGAGAGACCTATCGTCTCAACCTGATCGATACGCCGGGACATGTCGACTTCTCCCACGAGGTGCGGCGATCCCTGATGTCGTGCGAAGGCGCCCTGTTGTTGGTCGATGCCTCGCAAGGCGTTGAGGCCCAGACGATGGCCAACATGTACCTCGCCCTGGAACACGAGCTCGAAATGGTGCCGGTGATCAACAAAATTGATTTGCCGTCTGCAGATATTGAGCGAGTCAAAGAGGAAATCGAAGAGGATCTCGGCCTGGACTCAGACGGCGCTGTCCTGTGTTCGGCCAAGACCGGAGAAGGTGTCGAGGACGTGCTCGAGGCGATCGTCAACCATTTGCCGGCGCCCGAAGGCGATCCTGATGGCCCCCTTCAGGTGCTGATCTTCGATGCCCAGTACGACCCGTATCGAGGGGCCGTTCTCCTGATTCGGGTGATGAACGGAACGATGACCAAGGGGCAGCAGGTGCTCTTCATGCACACCAGGGCCGAGCACACGATTGAGGAACTGGGTCTGCTCAAGCTGAAACGGGAGGCTGCAGACTCCTTGAGCGCGGGTGACGTCGGCTACGTCATCGCGGGCATCAAGTCGGTCTCGGATATCAACATCGGCGATACCGTCACCGACCTCGCTGCACCGGCCGACGAGCCGGTTCCCGGCTACCGGGAGAGCAAACCGGTGGTCTTCTCATCGGTCTACCCGATGGCGACCGACGAGTACGGTGAATTGACCAAGGCCCTGGAAAAACTCAAGCTCAACGATGCAGCGTTGATCTACGAGAAGGACTCGTCCCAGGCGCTCGGTTTCGGCTATCGCTGCGGATTTCTGGGTCTCTTGCATCTGGAGATCGTCCAGCAGCGGCTGGAGCGGGAGTACGACCTTTCGCTCCTGCTGTCGGCGCCCTCCGTGCGTTATCGGATCACGTTGAACAACGGCGAGCAGTTTTGGATTGACAATCCGGCGCTTTATCCCGATCCGACGACCATCGACACGGTTGAAGAACCCTTCATCAAGGCGGCAATCATGATGCCCGATCGCTACATCGGGTCGGTGATGGAGCTCTGCCGTGATCGCCGCGGTGAAGAGACGACCTTCAATTACCTCTCGGCGGGCCGGGTCGAACTGACCTCCGAGATGCCCCTGGCTGAGGTCCTGTTCGACTTCTACGACAAGCTGAAGTCCACGACCCAGGGCTACGGTTCTTTCGACTACGAGATGCTGGACTACCGTATCACCGACGTCGTCAAGGTTGAGATCCTGGTCAATACCGAGCCGGTTGATCCGCTGTCGCAGCTGGTCCACCGGGAGAAGGCTCGGGCCAGGGCGCTCCACTACTGTGACAGGCTCAAGGACACCATTCCCAAGCAGCAGTTCAAGATCGCCATCCAGGGCGCCATCGGTGGAACGGTCATCGCGCGGTCGACGATCAATGCCTTCCGCAAAGACGTCACCGCCAAGTGCTACGGCGGCGACATCAGCCGCAAGCGCAAACTGCTCGAGAAGCAGAAGAAGGGCAAAAAGCGCATGAAAATGGTCGGCAACGTCGAAATCCCGCAGTCGGCCTTCATTGCCGTACTGAAGTCGGATACCGACTGAAGTCACCCGCGTTTCTCCTTTTGACCCTCTGATTGGCGAGCTTGTGCATACTTCTGGCGCATAAGTGAATCCCGCAGGCTTCTTCAGCACCTATATTTGAAAAAGATACCTGGTGCAACAGGCTCGATGGCCTGGGAGGGAGACGGCAGATGTTTCGAATGAGAGTTTTTCGGCTGTTCTTGGGACTTGTGGTGGCACTGGCATTGACGGCGGCAGCGAACGACATGCCGTTCGGAAGCCGTACCCTCCTCGAGGATGACTATTCGACTCCGACCTCGGTGACCACCGGCGACTTTGACGGAGACGGGCTCGTTGACATCGTCGCTGCGGGATTTCATGACACCACAATCGCATGGTGGCGGAGCCTTGGCGGGGGTAGTTTTACCAGGTACGACATCGCGTCCGGCGTGACGGACATCTACGACGTGGAGGCTGCCGATATCAACGGCGACGGCCTGTTGGATGTGGTCGTTACGTCTGCGGATGACACCGATGCCGTCGGCTGGTTCGAGAACGACGGAACGCCCCTCGTGGGCTCCTGGCCGCTCCGCCTGATTGCCTATCCATTCGATGGCGCAGCCGGGACCGCAATGGGCGATCTGGACGGTGACGGTACTCTCGATGTGGCTGCGGTGGCGTCAGGAGCAGGTGTTGTTTCGGTCGCATTCAATATCAATGGAACCGGGATTGGGTGGAGCTATGAGACGGTGGACTCATCCTTTTTGTTAGCACGTTGGGTGTCGGTGGGTGACATTGACCGGGACGGGGATCTCGACATCGCGGCGGCAGCGACGACTTCAGGAGAGGTGTCCTGGTGGTCACGGGATCCGGGGGGTGTGACATGGACCGAATACCCGATCGCGGTGGTGGACTCAGCCGTCGTCATGGAGCTGGGCGACATGGATCGCGACGGCGACCTCGATGCCCTCGGTGTCGGAAATGGAAGAACGATCCGCTGGTGGGAGAACGATGGTACGGGCGCCGGTTGGACCGAACATACCATTGGCAACCCGGATGCGGATGTCCAATCTGCCTACCCGGTAGATCTCGATCTCGACGGCGACCAAGACATCATCTACACCACCGCCGGCGCCAATGGCGTAGGCTGGTTCGAGAACACCGGAGGAGACGGCCTTACCTGGGAAATCCACATATTTGACACCGGGTTCAACGCCGTCGTCGACATTGCTGCAGCGGACTTCAACGGCGACGGCGATTTGGACCTGGTTGCAGTATCCAGCCCGAATAACGACGTTGCCTTTTGGGACAATCTCTCAATCCACCGCAGCGCGTCCTTCCCCGAGTCGGGCCAATTGTCCGATGCGACCGACCATGTCAAGGACCTTGTCGCCGCCGATGTGGACGGCGACGGCGACCTCGATCTGTTGATTGCCGAGTCCGGGGCCGAGCGAGTTGGCTACCTTCGGAATCTCAACGGCGACGGATCGAGCTGGCTCCACCATACGATCGGCACATCATTCGTTGCCGAGGCGGTGGCTGCCGGTGATCTCGACGGTGACGGCCGGTTGGATATCGTCGGGGCCTCCGACGCGGCACTATTGTGGTGGAGTGCCGGCAGCAGCGGCTGGACAGAGAACACCATCCCATCCACTCAGACGCTCAAGGATTCGCTCGATGTGGCCGACTTCGACTGTGATGGCGATTCGGACGTGCTTCTGGGATCATTCTCCGATGGCATCTACTGGTTCGAGAATTCAGGTTCCGGCGGATCCTGGACGGAACATGCTGTTTTTGGTGGTTACATCTGGGATGCCGATTCGGTGGTCGTGGCCGACATCGACGGTGACAGTGATCCTGATATTGCCGTTTCGGCCTACAACTTGATCCTGTGGATTCCCAACGATCTCTGCGATTCAGGATCCTTCCTGGGCGCCATTTCGGTCACCGGCAGCCTCTCCTCTGCCCGGTCCATTGCAGCCGGAGATATCGACGGAGATGGTGACCTTGATCTTGTCAGCCTGGACGAAGAAGCCGGTACCGTCATGTGGTGGTCCAATGTCTCGGGTGACGGCGTGACGTGGGGATCCGCGACGATCGTAATCTCCGGAGTTTTGGGCCCACGAATCGTTCAGCTTGCCGATTTCGATCTTGACGGCGATCTTGATGTTGCATTGGTGGCCGAGGATCAGGTGACCAGCGACTCGGTTCTGGTCTGGTATGAAAACCGCGCCGGCGACGGAACGACGTGGACTGCCCAGGTGGTGGCGAACGGACCCTTCCGGGCCCATAGACTTGTCGCCGCGGACCTGGACGGCGACGGTGACCCCGACCTCGCTCACGATAGCCTGGCCGGCTACGAGAGCCTGTGGTGGGAGAACCGTGGAGGGCAGGCGGCCCTGCCGACCGTGGCAACGGCGCCTTTGACTCTCGATCCCATGACCATCGACGACGTGCTCGAGATCACGGCCATTCACCGGGGGCGGGCTGGTGACGGTGACGGGGAGGTTGCCGCCATTGACCTCTTCCTCGGCGATGGGTTTGGAGTCGCTCTGAACAGTGCCGAGGTAGACGCATTGTTGTATGGGATTTTTATCTTCGAGGATGACGACGATTCGGGTGACTTCGATTCCGCCTTTGATTCCGAGGTCGGTTCGGCTGCAACCTTCTCCCTGGTCGACGGTGTGCAGACCATCGACCTTGTGGACGGCGATGGCAAGGTCCAGATTTCCCCGACTCAGTCGCGAACGCTGTTCGTTGCAATTGTCTTCGAGGACGATGCTGCGGACCAGACTCCCGGTCAGATTGAAATCACTCACCTGCCCGGCTCGAGTTCGGTCGAGGACCGAGACCACGATCTTCCGCTCAGGCTCGAGTGGGCGCCCTCATGCTCATCCGGCATAGTGATACCGACCAATCCGGGGCTGATCTTTGCCGACGGATTCGAGTCGGCTTCGACTGATCAGTGGTCAGGGGCCATGCCGTAGGAGCCTGGAGTGCATAGACTGCGAGTTCGGTCGAAAAATATAGATCGATCCAGGCATCTGGAATGCTGAGCGCCTATACTGGCGGTCATGCTGGGCAGTGATTTGCAAGGAGGCGCGTCGAGGGAGGCCGGGCTCTACGTTCATGTGCCTTTTTGCTCGTCGGTGTGTCCCTACTGTGATTTTGCGGTGACGCAGGCGGGCGAGTCACGGCGGGCCCGGTGGGAACGGGGCCTGTTTGACGAGGCCGCGATGTATGGCGATAGGGGATTTGATTTCGATACTGTCTATTTCGGTGGGGGGACTCCGTCTGCCTTGAAAATCGATCGTCTGGCTCGGGTTCTGGAGGGTGTGCGGCAGGGTCTTCGAATTAATCCGGAGGCTCAGGTTTTCATCGAGGTCAATCCTGAGGATGTTGGGCCTGATTCAGTTCGGCACTGGCGGGATCTTGGATTTTCCAATGTCAGTGTTGGGGTGCAGGCCCTCGATGACGTATCGTTACGGTTTCTGGGGCGTCGCCACACGGCGGAGGAGGCACGTCGGTCGGTTGAGGCTCTGCTGGGGGCAGGGTTTGACACTGTCTCCCTCGATCTGATCTTTGGTCTTCCGGGCCAAACGCGTTCTGACTGGGAGGGCCAATTGGTCGAGGCCATCCGCCTTGGCGCCAACCATGTGTCGTGCTACCAGTTGACCTTTCACGACGGCACGATCTTCGGCAAGCGCCGTGATGCGGGAATGATGATTGAGATGGCTGAGGCGCCTCAGGCCGATCTCTACGCATTGACTCACGAGATTCTTGGTGCGGCTGGTTTTGAAGGCTACGAGGTGTCGAATTTTGCTCTTCCAGGACACCGGTCGGCCCACAATCTGAAATATTGGACCGGGGCGCCCTATCTGGGACTGGGCCCCGGAGCACATTCATTCGACGGAGTGCATACTCGGTGGTGGAACAGGAGGAAGGTCCGACTGTGGCAGAGGGACCTTGACAACGGTTCCCTCCCGGTGGAGGGAGAGGAGTCTCTGACGAAGAGGCAACGGGCCTTCGAGACGCTGATGCTCGGAATGAGGACCGCCGACGGTGTCGATTTGGCCGAACTTGAGAAACGATTTGGGGCCGAAGTGATCGCGCAGAATACCGATAGCCTTCAGTCCCTCGAGGCAGAGGGATTGATCAGACGTAGGGGAGATCGCATCGCCCCGACACCTCAGGGTATGGCGGTGGCCGACGCGCTGGTCAAGGCGATCCGGATCGATGGGGCTTGAACCCGAGCCCGTTATCGTTCCCGATGTGAAAGGTTAACTGATCGGGGTGGATGATCAGTCCGGCTGCACCTTTGGTTTTGCCGTGACCATTTTTGTTCTCTCCCTTTGGTCGAGAACGGAGATCGGGTTACGATCAATACCGTGAACCACCAGCGTTTCATCCGGGTGTGGGTCTTGTGGACCATGATCTATCTGATCCTGGCAGTTGTCGGACCGAACGGTCTGGTGCCGGTCCCGATATGGCCGGTGGTGTCCCAGCATCTGCTGCAGGGCCGAGCGTGGCTGGGTCTGGACATTAGGATCCCGGATGATTATGGCGATCCTGGGCGTGTGATTGAGGTCAAGCCTGGTCTCGATGTCACACCGTATTTTCAACACCGGCTCGTTGGAGATCCGCGGGAAAACACTCTCGTCAGCAATCTGGCCATCGCCCTGCCGGGCCCCGGCGGCACCCTTGTGCCGGCACAAGACGTGCCGGGCGCCGATTCGGATCCTCTCATGGTCGAGGCTTTGCGCTGTTATGTCGGATTT
>Ga0164318_10001207_pt1 | contig 22567 bp, 23 predicted proteins | sample GuaBasSedimGuay9_FD_113734 | JGI IMG/M metagenome (GOLD analysis project Ga0164318, IMG submission 113734) | Subseafloor sediment microbial communities from Guaymas Basin, Gulf of California, Mexico - Guay9, Core 4571-4, 0-3 cm | ecosystem: Environmental > Aquatic > Marine > Hydrothermal vents... | reverse complement strand
TGTCAGAATATAACGAAACTTTATCGCCGGTTTTTCTGTATATCTGTCCTTGTACACTTCATAGTAATTTCTAAGATCGTCTTCTTCGCTCTTTATCTTGCTAAAAACTTCCCTCTCCAGCACTTTTTGTATAACCATCTCTTTTTCAATGAGTCGCGCCTTTTCCCGTATCTCAGGATCCTTGTTAATCCCGAGTTTTACTCCTTTTTCATAGAAAAGTTCGTTAGCAACGTATGTCTTGACAAAATCCAGTTTTTTCGCCTCATCCTTGGTATACGCCTCTTCCATCCACGGCGGGAGTTCTTCCAACGCGCTATTTATCTCATTCATGGTAATTTCCCTGTTTTTTATTTTGGCCACTACTTCACCTGATGGTTTTTTCGTTCCCTTCTCGCCTCTTAAGAGTGTCCTTGATTCCATCTGGTATTCGGCATCCAGGGCACGGTTCGATTTTTCAAGGCATGTAACAATGTTCGTTCCTATCTCCTGTTTAAGACCTGTATTAGGATCGGCTATCTCCGCCTTATAAAAATAGGCAAGGGCATCCTCGAACTTATTGGCTTTCATGAGCATCTCGCCTATCGAAAAGTAGATATTAGAGCGCGTGCCTTTATCAATGCCCCCGTTTAGCGCGTACTCTTCATATGCTTCCACGGATTGTTCGATAAGACCGTCTGCCTTGAGCTTGTTCGCGTATTCTCTCATCTGGGCGGCGTTCCAGGAACTTTCATGCATGGAGCTATTTTGTATCAAATGAGAATTTCGTAAAATCAAGCTGATTACCACCGCGAACAGACAAAGCACGATAACTCCTAATAATAATTTGCTCTTGCCGGAACTTTGCTTTTTTGGGTTAGAAATTGACATTTCCATTTTACCTTCTCCTTTACCCCGTTCATTCTAATGGGTTTATCTTCTCTTTTCTCTTGTCCTAAAAAATCTCATAAACGGCTCAACGTAAGAAGCACCGGTTTCAACGTGAATAATATCCATATTTATCTGTCTAAAATATTTATCTCTTTCAGACGCTTCTTTCCCGGAAAAAACCTTTATTCCTTTTTGGAGATTAGGGTCTGAACTATCCACTAATAAAACTTCACCCGTTTCAGCGTCTTCAAGCTCTATCATACCGAGACGCGGAAATTTTCTTTCGCGCGGATCCTGTATCACTACGGCGATTATATCATGACGCTTATTGGCAATCTGAAGTGCCCGCCTATATCCTTCGGCAATAAAATCAGATACTAAAAAAGTAACAGTTCTTTTTTTGCTGACAGAATTAAAAAATTCAATACCCGCGGCTATATCCGTACCTGTATGTTCGGGTTTAAAAGAGAGAATTTCGCTTATTACGTGAAGGACATGACGTTTCCCTTTCTTAGGCGGGATATACTTTTCAACTCTGTCGGTAAATATCACCAAACCTACCTTATCGTTATTTTTGATCGCCGAAAACGTGAGCATGGAGCAAAGCTCCGCGGCATATTCAGTCTTAAGCTGCCCCTTTGATCCGAACTGCCCGGAGGAACTCGCGTCCACCATAAGCATAACAGTAAGCTCTCTTTCCTCCACGAACTTCTTTATAAAAGGGCGCCCTACGCGTGCCGTAACGTTCCAGTCGATAGTACGTATCTCATCACCCGGCTGATACTCACGCACCTCGTCAAACTCTATGCCCCGGCCTTTAAAAGTGCTGTGATACGCTCCGGCGAGCATATCATTTACAAGCCGCGATGTATATATTTGTATACGGCGTACTTTTTTCAACAATTCTTTAGTCAGCATTATGGAACCACCACTGTGTCAAATACTTTGTTGATAATATCTTCCGGAGTAATATCATCGGCCTCGGCCTCATAAGTAATAATCACTCTATGCCTTAAGACATCCAAACCTATGCTTTTTATATCCTGCGGAGTAACATATCCCCGCCCCTGTAAAAACGCGTAGGCCTTGGCGGCTAAAGTCAGATATATCGTAGCTCTCGGGGATGCCCCGTACTCAATATAACTTTTTGTGTCAAGTTTGTACGCTTCGGGTTCCCGTGTGGCCATAACCAGATCTACAATATATGCCGATAGTTTTTCATCGATGTAAACCTGATCAACTAAATCGCGTATCCTTATAATATCCTCTGGCGTAACAACACTCTCAACATCAAGTTTTCTCTTTACCTTTGCCATCCGGTTTAATATCTCCTGCTCTTCTTTCTTATTTGGATAGACGATTTTTAATTTCAACATGAACCTGTCAACCTGCGCCTCAGGTAACGGATAGGTGCCTTCCTGCTCAATAGGATTTTGCGTAGCCAGAACCAGAAAAGGTTCCGGCAGTTTTATCGTCTCTTCACCTATCGTAACCTGCCTTTCCTGCATAGCCTCCAGAAGCGCGCTTTGTACTTTTGCGGGCGCACGGTTAACTTCATCAGCCAGGATGATATTCGCGAAAACCGGCCCTTTCTTAACCGAGAAACTGGCGTCTTTTGGATTATATATTTGCGTCCCTATAAGGTCTGCCGGTAATAGATCCGGAGTAAACTGAACCCTCTTGAAAGACGCCTGTATCGCGTTAGCGAGTGTAGACACACTGAGAGTCTTAGCCAAACCGGGCACCCCTTCCAGCAATACATGCCCATCCGCTAAAAGCCCCACAAAAAGCCTGTCAATCAAGTATTCCTGCCCGATAATATTCCTGTGGATTTGCTCTCTCAGCTTAGTAATAAACCCGCTTTCCTTTTTTACCTTTTCATTTAAGACTTGAATATCCGCGTGTGCCATTGTGCCCCTCCTCCTTTTAATCAATCGTTTCTATTGATTCTTCTTCATTTTCGCCGGGTATTAACGATTTCATATACCGCGCAATACCGCGCACCAATCTATCTTCCTCGTTTCTTTCCGGTTTATATCCGGAAAATCGAACTTTTTCCGCCATATACTTGCATTCGGAAAATATCTTTTGTAATTCCCAGGGAAGTCTACCTATGCTTTCGGCGGATAAATTACTGTTGTATTTTTCCTTAATATAATCCGAGATCAATTTCTCAATACCGGAATAAAACCCTCCCAAATCACCCGAAACTTTGTGCTTATTAAGCTTTTTTAAATTATAGCAGAACTGTCTTTCCAATATTCCATTAACATTATCTGTTTTGCTCTCCTTATGATCGCGCGAAATAATAAATTTTCTTTTTAACAGAATAAAAATACCTAAAAGCAATGCTATCGCTAAGAACACACAAAAACTCTTTAAAGCTGTCTTTCCAAAGCGTGCCGCTTTAGGTATCACTTTAATTGGTACAGTCTCGCCCCTGATAATCTTTTTATCATCACGGTCATCACTCCTGGCATACTCAATAACAACAGGTGTAATCTCGCCCGACCCCTTCTCTTTAGCTATATACACATATTCGATATTCCGCTTAGCGAAAACCCCATCTCCGCCAAGCCGCGATGACACGCTCTGTTTGGAATCAATTCTCTCTAACAAAGAACTCGAAGGCGGAGTAATCTTCTCTACGATAATAGAATGTTCCTCATCCTGCTCCCATTCCATTTCTACCGTTACTTTTAACTTCTCACCTACGCCTACTTCCTTTTTATCGGCAACTGTACGGATTATCGGTTCAGCAGCATATACCACGCCCCCAAAAAAAATAAGTAGAACAACCAGCAATATGGATATTTTCTTAAGCATAGCAATCTGCCCTTATCTTATTTTCTGTAACAAGTATACAAGACCTAGCCTTAAGAGAAGATGAAGATAACATTAAGATTTCTTAAGGAAAATCAGATACATCTAGACTGTAAAAGGCTATTCGCGTGGGAGAGAAATGGTAAAAACACTTCCCTTATTTGGCTGGCTCTTCACTTTGATCTCGCCTTTGTGCATCTTTACTATCATAGCGGCGATACTAAGGCCTAACCCCGCCCCGCCGTCATCGCGGGAACGGGCTTTATCGACCCGGTAAAAACGCTCAAATATTTTTCCTTGTTCTTCCTCAGGTATGCCAATACCCGTGTCCGATATCGAAGTAACATACTTGTGCTTCTGCTTCGCGATTTCAATTGTTATAGATCCATTTTCAGGCGTATATCTAATAGCGTTTTCTATTATATTGGAAAAAAGTTCTTCCAGTTTCGTATGATCGGCTTGCACAAAGAAACTACCTTCCTTCGTAGAAAGATCTAAAATAATATTCTTACGCTCAGCAAGAACTCGATAAAATTCTACCATCTTTGAAAGCAAACCCATTAGCTCAACTTTTTTTATGTCAAGTTTATCCATACCGCTGTCACCGCGCGATAAATAAAGCAATCTATTGATCATTCTCGTTAAACGATCCATTTCCAAAACAACACTTTCCATAACATTCCTATATTCCTCAACATCTTTGCCTCTCTCAAGAACCACTTCAGCTTCACCTTTTATGGCGGTGATAGGCAGCCTGATTTCATGCGACGCGTTAGCGGTAAAAAGGATTATTTTTTGGTATGATTCACGTAGTTTCCTTAGGACATTATTAAAAGACGCGGCCAATGAGTCCAGTTCATCGCCCACCCCTCTAACCGGAAGATCTTTCGCAGAAGCAAAATCAGAAAGCACTATTTCGTTTGACGCTTTAATCAATCTTGAAATCGGAGATAAGAATTGCCCGGTTAAAATAAATCCGCTTAACAATACGACCAAAATAATAACAGGAATCATTAAAAGTCCTGTTTTCAGAAATACATTCAGTGCTTCTCGGTGCCCAAAAGGCGTAGTTCCAAACTGCAAGTAAAAGATGTCTCCCGTTCTATTCTTGAAAGATCGAGTAACCAAATATGCAATTGTCTTGTCAGGATTACGTATGGCACTTTCTCTCTCGACAAAAACTCCTTCCTTATCGTAAGAGTCAATCATATTCTCAACGGATTTTTTATCTTCCAAGAAGCCTTCTGAGCGCGCGACAATAAAACCTTTATCATTAAATAAAGCGTATCCGATTTTATGTGAACCTTTTAACCCTCGGGTGTGTTTGGATAAAAAATCTGAGATGCTCAGCTCATCACTTTCCTCATCCTTAAGAAGATCTATAGCTCTTTCGATCTCCGAGGTTAAATACAGTTTTGTGACCTCAATTAGCCGCGCTTTCATCTGGAAAGAAAAATATAATGACAACGCTGTAATGCCTGCCAATAAAATAACAGTGTATCCTAGCACCAGGCGCACGCGGATACTTTTAAAAAAATTAGCTCTATTTTTTTTCTTCCAAAACATACCCAACTCCCCGTAAAGTATGGATCAGCGGTTTTTCACCTTTTACATCTATCTTTTTCCTCAAATTGGTCATATGAACATCTATAACATTGGTCATGGAATCAAAATCATACCCCCAGACATTTTCAGATATCATAGTCCGTGTCACTACCTCTCCTTTATGTTCAAGTAAAAACTGAAGCAGTGTAAATTCCGTGGGTGTAAGGCCGATTATATTTTTTCCTCTCTTAACGACACGTTTAGTTATATCAAGCACTAAATTCCCTTCCTGATAATATGCCTTCTTCTCTTCTTTTCCCCTGCGCATCAGGGCCCTGACTCTGGCAAGGAGCTCCGAAAAAGAAAAAGGCTTTACTAGATAGTCATCGCCTCCAAGTTCGAACCCCTTTACTTTATCTTCCACGGTATCCTTTGCTGTCAAAAAGATAACAGGTGTTTTTATACCTTTCTTGCGAAGCTGCTGGACCATCTCATATCCATCAAGTTTTGGCAGCATAATATCGAGCACAATACAGTCGTAGCACTCTCCCGTGGCAAGGAAAAATCCTTCCCTGCCGTCCATAGCCGTATCTACGCTGAAACCATGTTCCTTGAATCCCTTTTTTACAAAATTCAAAACCTGTTTTTCGTCTTCAACAACCAATACTCTCAAAACAGAACTCCTTTATCCTTTACAAGGTAACCCAAGAATATTATATCATTCTTCAAGGGAGCATATCAAACTGGCAACCCCCTCCATAGTCCCACTATAAAACGGCCATCGGCCATCCGAAGGTCCTGATGAAGACTGTTTTTCTAACGCTTTGATTCACAATATGTTACGTCCTTTTCAAAAATCGTATACACTGAAACTCTTAAAACCGTTAGTAGCAGTATACATGACTATTTCATAAATCTGTTCCTCTCTTAGCAAGGGGCAAGCCAAGCGTACTCCTGAGAAAATTCATATCCATTTTCGGCATATGATCAGGCTTAGTCATCTCCATACCTTCCATCCTGTTTATTAAAACTTCCAACTGAAGGCGCCCTTCTTTAGTCTTCGCGGCCTGCCGGGGTGTTCTACCGTCAAGAGCCGGGATCTTAGACGTGATCCAACCCTTCAGATAATATTCTTCCTGTTGGTGAATAAGCGCTTTTCTTATTTCAGGATCGGCATTGATCCGGCGCTGTTCTTCCGAGAACTTGCGCATTTCTTCCTGCGAAGGCTTGGGCATAGCTGCGTGATCCTTACTGTCAATCCCTTCGAAACAAACAGCCTTCCCGAGACGCATAGAAAGCTTATTTTTCAGTTTGAGCGCGCGCTCCAGTGAATTAACTGTACAAACTATTCTTTCACCCTTAATGTGCATCCAACCGAGAATCGTATTCTTCCAAGACTTCATCCTGCGGTTGCCTTTTTTAGACCAGATCCAGCAATCATTTCCATCATCATACTCAATGCCCTTTAACCCTGAAAGCTTATCCTTAACCCTATCCTTATCAACAATCTTAAAAATAACCTCAGAAAAACGCACCTTCTCTCCATCTGTTGTACATAAAATTGGTTTCGATCCCGCGTTTGACAATATCTCTTCCGTCGGCAAGTTATCATTTAAATGTTTCAAAGTGCCTTTGTAAAAATACTCAGCCCAAAATCTTATGGCAGCCTTAAAAGCATCCCGTGGAATCTTGAATTCAAGTGATCTCGTACTCATATATTCTTTGAACGTATTTATTAGCCCCTTCACTATTTTCACAAAATCCCGTTTCGTTTCCTTACCAAAAACAAAAGGCTGCCCAAAATAATACGCGTCTTCTCTCGAACCTACAAAACGAGCGTGCCATATATCGCCCGGCCTCGCTTCTTCTTCCACAATATCGCCTAAGCGATTAACCACCCACCCTGAACCCGTCACCAGCTCCTCAAAAACAATACTATTTTCGCTTATCTTTTTTATCTGATAACAAGTAGCGTAACTTTCCGAAAGCTCAAGAAAAGCTTGCCTGACTTCATCATTAGACTCTTTAAAAATGTCTTCTTTCATCAACCTTTCAATCACTGTGCGCTGGTCAACACCAAAACGATTGTCAAAAAGAAACCAGTTCAAGTAAAAACTGTCCGGCAGGCCATATTCCGTTCCGGGCTTAAACCTCTCCTCGAAATCCCGGCACACTCTTCTAATATCTGTCCCGAATATGGGATCGGATTTTAAACCTTCCGAATAAAGCATAACACTACGGTAAATATCAAAATAGAAATCGACCTTGGTTCCGGTTAAGAGATCATCCGGCATCGGTGAAAGAAGATCTTCCATTCCTGAAGAAACATTATCCCCGCAGCATTTTTTGAACTTCTTGCCGCTTCCGCAAGGGCACGGTGAATTACGACCAATTTTGTCACTCATATTTACCTTCTTTTATCCAAGTTCTTAAAATTCCCAATCAAAGCTTTCTCGCGTTTTAATTCTTTTATCAATTCCGCTTCTGTAGGTAAATACAACTTATACCTCGAAGCGAAGATCTGTTTATTATCTTTTGAAAGCGTGTATCGGACAACAGCGTCTTTCTTACCTTCACACAGTAATAACCCGACAGTCGGATTGTCATCTTGCTGTATTAACTCTCGATCATAATAATTCACGTACATCTGCATTTGACCGATATCCTGGTGAGCGAGCTTACCGATCTTAAGATCTACAAGTACATAGCATTTCAAGATTGTGTTGTAAAAAACGAGATCTATGTAGAAGTGGTCTCCATCAAGCGAGATTCGCTTCTGGCGTGCGACAAAAGTGAATCCTTTGCCTAACTCAAGAAGAAATTTTGACAAATTATCGATAAGAGCTTGTTCCAGTTTACTTTCATAAAGCTTTGACTGTGGTGTCAGACCGGTAAATTCCAAAACATATGGATCCTTAATCATGTCCTCATAGGTCGCAAGCTCCTGCCCTTTTCGAGCTAATTTCATGAGCCCCTTTTTATCCTTGCTCAAAGCTAAACGCTCATAAAGCAAAGTTCCTTTTTGCCTCTCAAGCTCTCGGGTAGACCAATTATTCTTGATACATTCAATCTCATAAAAAGAACGGGCTTCCGGCTTCTCGATCTGCATTAGAATCCGGTAATGAGTCCAGCTTAATTCTGAACGCAACGCGTTCAATTTTGGATATGACAAGTAAAATTGCCTCATATAGAAAAGATTACGCCCATCAAATCCCTTACCAAAATCGGTAGCAAGACGCATGGCCAGCGATTCAATAAGACGCTTACCATATTCAGCCCTGCTTTTTCCCTTTTGTTCCTCTTCGACAATTTCTCTCCCAATGTGCCAATAAGCAAGAACCATTTCAGTGTTTACCACACGTGCCACATTGTCTCTGGCTTGCTCAATAATATCGCGAATCCGTTTATATACCTTTCCCGATCTGTAGGAGCTCTTACTAAGCAATCTGCCCTTTCCCTTAATATTTCCAATTGATTCAGCCTTCCCGGGTTTTAATCTCTTACCTTTCATATTTGCCATAACTCCTTATATTAATAATAAATACAATTCACCAAATCTCACTCAGATACGGAATTATAGTCGTATAATACTGCGTCCATCTGACAGCCGAAAGTGCGGATGTAGACTTTATTCATAATTTTAACCTGAATACGGTCCAGGCAATGGTTAGCGTGATCCCAATACCTATTAAACATCCAGACATCTTGCCCATAGAACTGCTCAAAGGAGTCCTGGCCTCCTCGATCCCATATCTCCTTAAGACTTCAGCCGCTTTACCCTCGAATAAGCCGGCTATGGCATCGGTGATCGCATCACCGACCGCCCCTCCGACAATAGCACCAAGAATTCCGGCGAAATTCGCACCGATCAGAGCTGCCACTCCCAAAAGGCTGGTATCTATTGCACCAAATATTATATCAGCACCTGTTGACTTTATACTACGCCCGGAAATCTTCAGCGGTATCCATGGCAAAAAACCTAACCCTATTAAGACAGGCCCTATTAAGATCTTATTATAAATAACAAAACACACTACCGAAATCACAACTACTGATAGTATAACTACAGAAATCAACGATTTAGCCAATCCTTCTCTATTCATATCACGGTTTTCCTTTCAACCACCCAACTCTTACTTTTGTCCCAGTAGCAAATTCTGGCATATAAGGTTTAAGATCGAAAAGTGGCCTCGACTTTGCCAATAGCTTTAGATCTAATTTCAGTCTTTCATCTTACCTTTCATCATTGAACCGGACATCATGCCTTTTTTGCACTTTTTATGGAGTTCTTTCATCTTCGCCCTCTGCTCTTCTGTCAGGATATCCTTGAGCGCGGCATATGCTTCCACCAAAGACTTTGCTTTTTCCTTCTTAAGTTCGTATTTTTCGTCAATAAGCTCGTTTGCCGCGTTTGTGTCGATCTTGTCTTTTCGCAACTCTGTTTTTAGGTCAAGAGACAGTATGTCAAGTTCCGCATTTTTTCTGATCAGGGCCTTTTTGGTCTTGATTTTCAAATCCTTTATCCTCTCCGCCTGTTTATCCGAAAGTTCCAGTTTATCCTGGCTTTCTAGAATAAAACGCGCTTTGTATGAGAATTTTTCTTCAAGATCCCAATGATGGCCTTTCGTCTTTCCATAACCGTGCGCATAAGCCTCACCTCCCGGAATGCTGAAAAGTAAAACGAATACGGCTAACATTGTACCCATAAATCTCTTTTTCATGTCCCATCTCCCCTTCCTTTGTTTTAATCCACGCACCATGCTCCCACGCACCATGCTCCAGGTCTACACATTTACATCTCATCAGCCTTTTTGTAAATGTGTAGACCTGGAGCCTGTACTGTATGGTGGAGCCTGTACTGTAAGAAAAAGAGTCCATAAGGCAACCACCGGTCAGTTATTTGAAAATTAAACCTGTCTCACTAGACCAAAATAAAAGATCTAATTCTTCGAGAGGAATTTTTATCATTTGCGAAAATGCTCTCATTTTATTCTCGATACTAAGATATGTCTTTTTAGTAACTGAAGGAGGGGTTTTCTTTATGACTCCGTATTTCTTTAGATTCCTTAAAATATGCACATCAAGTATAGCAATGTCTTTACCAAGACCGATATTGCGCAAGAAATGGCTCGCTTCTTTGTATCCCAAGCCCTTTACGTTCTTTACAAACCATTCTCTCGTTTTAAATATATCATCACTACCAAGCTTACTTTTTATATTAACATTTTTACCGTTTCTAAAAATTCTTCTCGCTGCAATAAGATAAGCGGCTTTATTGTTCGGAAATCTAACCCCTTTAAGCCGGGTCTTTATAACACGTCTTGAACCTTTTAGAAGTAATCCTTTTCTTTTTAAGTCCTTAACTGCCTTATCGCAATAAACCGCTTTCGACTGAGGTGTCAATAAACAAAAACACAACTCGGCAAATATATCTTCGTCTTTGCTGCCATATAAATCCCTGAATTCTTTAAGCCTCTTTTTTATATGCTTTTTCTTTTCCTTATATTCCGATAGTAACTTCTCCATGGTTCTGTGTTAATAATTTTCGCAAAGGAGCTCATAGTACGCTTGTGGATGTGCACAGGCTGGACACTCCTCAGGTGCTTCTTTTCCTTCGTGGACATATCCGCAATTACGACATTTCCATTTAACCACGGTATCCTTTTTGAATACCTTGCCCTCTTCTACATTCTTTAATAGCTTCCTGTATCGCTTCTCATGCTGCTCTTCGACTTCTGCGATCTCCTTGAATTGAACGGCTATTTCTTCAAAACCCTCTTCTCTGGCTGTTCCTTCTGCTTCTTTGTAAAGCTTTGTCCACTCAAGGTTCTCTCCATTCGCTGAGGCTTCTAAATTAGCCGCAGTATCTCGTATAACACCAGCAGGATAAGAGGCTGTAATTTCTACTTCACCACCTTCTAGGAGTTTAAAAAACCTCTTGGCGTGTTCTTTTTCATTATCAGCGGTTTCCAGGAATATCGCTGCTATCTGTTCAAAGCCTGCCTTTTTTGCCGCGCTTGCAAAATAGGTATAACGGGTTCTTGCTTGAGATTCTCCTGCAAAAGATGCAAGGAGATTTTTTTCTGTTCTTGTTCCTTTTAAACTCTTCATAGCTCCCTCCTATTTTGTTAATTTAACTTCTCCATAAACCATGGACACTGCAATATTCCCTCGCTTCTATTTTCTCTGCACTTATTTTAAATTCTGCTTCGGGAGGATTTCCCGGCTTTAGAAATTCCCGATAAACCCTGTCATCAGCAATCAATTCTATCCATTCAATATAGTGATTCTCCTCCATCGGATGAGGGACTGAGCCAACTTTTATCTTAATCGCCTTTTCTGCCTGTTCAATGACCGGAACATGCTTTTCCTTGCCTTGCTCCTCTAATTCTTCTTCTAAAAGCTTCATCTCCTGGCCACAGCATACAAGTTGCCCAACACCTTCGTGGAGAACCTCTACAATGTTTCCGCAAACCTCACACTTATAAATCTGCGATTTTTGGGTCATCTGGCGCTCCTTGTCAGTTTCTCTTCTACATTAACTTATTTTTTCAAACTTATCTTTACCAACTCCGCAAACCGGACAAACCCAATCGTCCGGCAAATCGGAAAACTCGACATTATTATTTTCTGCCGGATCATAAATATACCCGCAAACAGTGCATTTATATTTTACCATTTTCTTTGCCTCAATTGGTTTTATACTTTCTTCCTTAATATATGTAGGGGCATTTTTAGAAGACCTTCCATTCTTTACCTGGTGATAATAAGCATAGGTCATTGGTTCCCCATCTCTCATTACTTGAGCTTCCACGACTTTGCCGATAAAAACAGTATGCGTTCCTACATCCATATTGTTGGTCACTTCACACTCCAAATAACCCAGGCAGTTCTGAATAACCACCGGTGCTCCTGTTATCCCCGGTTTATGATCTATACCTTTAAATTTTTCTATTTCTTTGCCGGATCTAAAACCGAAGCGACCGATAAATTCCATTGGCACATCACGTTCTAAAATTGATACAGTAAAAACTCTACTTTTCTGGATGAATTGACAGGTTAAATTCTCTTTGTTAATACATACGCTGATCTGAGGAGGCTCTGCAGTTACCTGAAAGACAGTATTAGCGATCTGCCCGTTCAATTCAGCTTCCTTTTTAGAACTCACTACATACATTCCGTAGCTGATCTCATATAAGGTCTTTTTGTCCATTAGCTCTCTTTTCGGCAACCATCCGCTCCACGACCCAGGCGCGGCGCGGGACTCCCGCCCGGCGGACTAAGGAGCGCTGGCGCTGATCACCACGAAACCGCCTTTGCCGGAACCTTTCCGGGGCCTGTCGATCGAGGTCATCCTGTCCGGGAAGTCAAAAACCGTCTGATAACAGGAAACCCGGCTGAACCCCGCAGCTTTAAGCATATCCCTTACTTCCCCGACACTGAAAAAATTCGCCTGCCTGTAAAATATACTCTTCTTTTTCAGATAGAATTTACCCAGAAAACTGTCTTTATCTATGATACAGATAACGATCCTGCCGTTCTTTTTCAAAACCCTTCTGGATTCTTTCAGGACCTTCCGCGGATCCTTAACAAAGCAAAAACTAATAATGATCACTACGTAATCGAACGTGGCCTTTGCATACGGCAGACATTCACCCGAAGCCGATCGTGTATCTACGCCCCTTTCCCTGGCTGTCTCGAGCATCTTTTTCGACGGATCGATCCCCGCCGCGATGCCCAGCGGGACGGCGAATCTCCCCGTACCCACCCCGATCTCCAGGCCTTTGCCTTTTTTCGGCAAGGCTTTTCTGACGGCCTCGAGTTCCGATAAGTAGGCAAACTTATTTTTTTCGTACCAGCTGTCGTATTTCTTGTAATAACGGTCAAAAACACTCATTACAGCTCCAGATCCCCCCACCAGCCGTCATAAAATCTCTTCAGGTGGTCATGAAATTCCTTATCCATCGTGTTCCCTTTTACGGCCTTTTCTTTAAAAGAATATTTGTAGCCCGCGCAATAGTTCATCAAGACCTCGTTAGCATGGGCTATCTTTTTGAATGCTTCTTCGCACTCTTTCTTTTTCCCGCCTTTGCACTTGTCAGGGTGGTACTTCAAGGCCAGTTTTTTGTACGCGCTTTTTATCTCTTCCCGGGTCGCTGTCTCTCCCAGGCCCAGCGTTTTTCTCGCTTCATCGATCTCGTTAAAGTCCGCCATTTTAAGCCTACCTCCCACAGACTGTGTTATAATGTTTCCATAAATTTTTCAAAGTCAGGATCGTGCAGACTTTTTAGATTTAGTAATTTTTTTCTGTCTTTCTTTAAATCTTTATATGTCAAATTTTTTATCATTTCTGGAGAATACTCTAATATATTTTTTTGCTCTCCCCTGGTAATTATTCCAAGACCATTATCACAATCCAGCACAAAAATATTCAAGCCCAAAAAGTTTGACCTGAGATAAACAACGGTCCTCCAAACATCTCCGTTCCAGTCCCCCGTACATCCGGGCAAATTTAAACTTATGGCATGCTCAAGAGAACTTGCCGGGATGGCGTTTGCCTCAGATGCGGGGTTACAATCGTGCATGACAATAACACCGTCTTCCTTTAGAAATTTTAGAGAATTGAGAACATCCTTTAATGACTGTTCAAAAGTATGTAACCCGTCTATAAAAACAACATCTAAGCGGTTCTTAGTCAACGACTCCCCTTTCATTGCAAAAAAATCATCACTTGTCATTTCATAATACCTGTTGGAAAGATTGGAAATGTTCTTGAAAACATATTTTAGTTTTTGTTTTTTTGGAATTAAAAATTCAGGGTCAACGCCGATTTTCCTTGAAGCCTTAATCTCGAAAAAACATGCCCCCGTGTTGACCCCTATTTCCAGATATACTTTTGCTTTTTTTCTATTAATGATATCCTGTATTATAGTAATCCTGTTCATGTCTGTCTAACTTCACCTGCAACATGAAATTTTTTCTCTTCAATATTTCTTATCCACTCAATTTCCCGTTGAATAGGTGCAACGCTTTCCGCTCTATTAAAAATTTTCACCCTGTGTAAGAATTTTAAACCATTCAAAAATCCGTTCAACGCTCTATTTACGACAAATACCGCTCTATATTTATTAATGTCGCTTTTGTTGCGCCTGCTCGCTAATTTAATCAGGCAGAATAAGTAAAAAATCGGCCTGATCATATCTCTCAAAAATCCTATCCTTGGATAGAAAAAATAAGCATACTTGATGTTGTTATGTTCTACAATATCATTTAAGCGTAAATATTCCTTATCCATGGCTTTACTTTTTCCGTTTAGGAACATCCAAACATGCACTCTCACTCCAACACGGGCCAGAGACAAACACATTTTCAATTTATCGATCAATTGCTCAATATCTAAAAAATTATCGTCTAAAATAAAAACGACCTGCTTGCGTTTACCCCATTTTTGCTCAAATATCCTCTCATTGGTCTCCCTGTCCTTTCGCCAGTTTTTTGCGCGGCTAAAAGAGGCATTCTCATAGTGATATACAAAAGTGTCTTTTGCCCGCACACATCGAAAACCTTCTATGACGGCTCGTTTGCAATAATCCGAATCCTCCTTACCCCCCATTCCAAAAATTTCGTCTAAATATCCTATTTTATCAATAACCTCCCGTTTGATCAGAAAACAAAATCCCATGCAATCATTTACTTCCATGAACTTACCCTTATTCACTTGGAGCAGGTCAGCGCACTTTTGGGGCGTTCCACCCTTCACGCCTTGCCAAATAGGATTGATAATACCGATCTTCGGATTATTATGAAATATACTTATCATATTACTGATCCAGTTTCGCGTAACTATCGTATCATTATTCAGCAAACAAACATATTCGCCGGAAGATCTTTTAAGCCCCTGATTCGAGGCTTTAACAAACCCCAGGTTCTTCTTGTTCCGGACTAAAACAACCCTGTCGTTATCCTTGTCCCGAAAATTCCTCAAGTATTCTTCGGTCTTCTTACCACTATTGTTATCGATAACGATCAGCTTGAACGGATATTCAGTATTTTCATAAATACTCTCAAGACAATTCTTAGTAAACTCTAATTGATCCCAAACAGGAACTATAATATCACAGCTCATATTTTCTCCAGGACAGGGATCATGCCGGCTGCCATGCCGAACAAAACCCAAAATACCGCCGCGTCTTGAACCCCTACGATCATGCAAGTACCTGACAAGCCGGCTATCAAAGTGGCAAGAACGCTTCCGATAAACGCTAAATGGATCGCCGTGATATCCGCCTCCCTGCGCATGCTCATGGACTTCATCGCGTTTATCAGGAAAACAGAACAAAGCCATATGAACGCCAAAAAACCTATTATCCCGGATTCCGAAGCAATTTCCAAATAAGTATTATGGCCGTGTAAATGATACGTAACCCCTCCCGCAAACCCTCCCGGCGGAGCATAATCATTAAAAAGCTTCTCATGCATACCTATCCCTGCGCCAAGAACCGGGTGATCTTTAAATATCCTGAATGTCGCTTTCCATAGATCCAATCTGTCCCACCTGCCGGGACTAAATATCAGACTTGCCCTGTATTGCAATAAAGATGACTTGGACAAAACGAGCCCTGCAAAAAAAAGAATAAAAATCAGTGACAAAACAAGGCCCCTATACGACTTTTCTTTATTATTTCTTATGATTACAAAAAAGACGACCAATAGTGTCATTAAAACCGCTATCCATGCCCCGCGTGAGCCGTGCATGATCAGACAGAGCAATGCTAACAGAAAACTTACCGACCCGCTTATCTTCAGAAACTTATTTCTGGCAAGAAGGACTATCGCGCAACTCAAAGGAGTATATAATACAAGATAAGGGGCAAGATTAAGACACCTGCCAAAACAAGTATGCCAGCACCATTTGACTGGAACATGCAAAGGATCCCATATCATTCCTATACAAATAATTAAACTTGCCGCTATACACGCACCAGCCAGGATGAATGAATTTTTCTCATTCTTAACCGCATAAATTGCGATAAAAAACAAAAGAAAATAAAAAAGATACCGTTCAAAAAAGACACTTTGACTATGGAAAAAATCCAAACTGAATACAGTTGAGAAGATCAAAGCTGATAAAAAAAAGAAGAAGGGCTTATTTAATGGAGTGTGCGGAATAAGATATTTGTAAAATTGTGATCTGAACTCCAGTATTTTTAGCGCCAGCCAGATCAATACTGCAATCACAAAAGCCACTTTGACCGGCCGTTTTGAAAAGGGCGCAAAAATAATCAATATGGATAGATTTACTACCAGAGCTTTTTCAAGGAAATCCTTTAATTTTATCTTCATCTATCTGATTATCCTGACAGCTTCCGCATCTTTCGAGACCTGGAGGATGCCCCCAATTCCTTATGGCAGATACAGATAAGGTCTAGTGCTTTTTCCAGGTTTTTCTTTGAGATCCGGAAATCCTGGAGAGTAATACTCTCGTAAAAGCGCTCTACCGGATTTAGATGTTCAGGGAATAATTTAAATAGTCCTGTTTTCTTTACCCTCTGGAAAAACCGGTGTTTCGCGGACGGGTGCAGGCCGGACATTTCCACTTCGGGGAAAACCTTCAACAACAGTTCCCTCAATTCCGCCGCGTTAAACTCCTCCTCGTGATAAGGGTTCTTATCGTATGGCTGCCCCGGTTTCATGGCAAGGTCCCTGTTAAGGGTGGACACATAAAAAACCCCCGAGGGTTTCAGAACCCTTGAAATTTCAGATAAATACTTCAAAAGCATATCCTCTTTGACGTGTTCTATCATCTGAAAAGAACAGACAATGTCGAAGGTTTCATCCCGGAAAGTCAGGCTGGTGGCATCCATCAATTCAAAGTTCAGGTTGTCTCCTGTGTATTTATTCCGGGCATACTCTACACTTTTTTCTTCGCAGTCAATACCGATAACCCTGTCCGCCTCTTCCGCTAAATAGGAAGAACCATACCCGTCTCCAGAGCCTATGTCCAGTATTACCCTGTTCCCGGCGTTTCTTTTTACAAGATAATACGGATAAAGATGTTTTATATAGAATTTGGGGCTGGTATGTTCAGGAGTTATAAAAAGCCCGGTTTCATCAATACCCATATTTACATCAGATCTCTTTCATTCATAAACAGTTATGTAAAGCGTCTGTGATGCCATGCCCAGGAGGAACCAGAATACTGCCGCGTCCTGCATACCTACGGTCATAAGCGTACACGCCATGGCCACCATCAGAATACCGAGAACGCTTCCCGTCATTCCTGTCCGGATCGCCATAATATTGTTATCCTGAAGCAGCCTTATCGACTTGAACGCGTTCCTGAAAAAGACCGTGAAAATCCAGAGGAACGCCAGAAACCCTACTGCCCCCAACTCAGAAGCGATCTCCAGATAACTATTATGGGCATGAAGATGAACTCCGCCGTAAGGATACCCCCCTGCCGGCCCATACTCATAAAGAAGCTTCTCGTACATCCCCGGCCCGGCTCCAAAAACAGGGAAATCCCTGAATATCGCCAGGGCTGTCTCCCATAATTCGATCCTCCCTCCCCATGCTTCCCCGCCCCTCCAGGTAACAGGATCAAATATCGCGACCGCTCTTTCTCCCAGCAGAGGCAATCTCTGCTTCAATAGGGGTGATAAAAGAAGAATACCGGTTATCAGAGCAGCGAACAGGCACAACAACAGCTTTCTGTTCTTTATAAAAGACATGACCAGTATCATAGCCAGGACAGTGATCCAGGCGGTGCGTGAAGCATGAAAGATCAGACCGGGCAATAATAAAAGAAGGATCATCAGCCCGCCTGCCTTCAGAAGCTTGTTTTCGGCGAAAAAAACGATCGCGCTGCTTAAACAAATATACAACACCAGATAAAACGCGACATGAAAGCCTCTGCCAAAACAAGTATATAAAAATCTGTCCCCGGATAGGTGTATATAATCCCATATCATTCCCGTTCCGATAAGCAGGCTTCCCAAAAAAAAGGCGCCGGTTAGAATGAACAAATTCCGCCGCTTCCCGGCCAGACGGCTTCCGATCAGAAAAAATATAAGATATACGAGATAACGCTCAAAAAAAACGCTTTGGCTGTGGCCGAAATCCTTACTGAATACGGTTGAGACAATAAGCGCCGAAAAAAAGAATAGTAAAGCCTTGTTGAGCGGGGTAGCGGGGATCAAATGTTTACAGAACTTTGCCCCGAATTTCACTATACTTATCAGGACCCAGAGCACGACCGCTATCCAGAAAGCTGTCTTGACCGCGTGCTTGGAAAAAGGAGCAAAAATAATAAAAACAGACAGGTCTATCAGGATGGCGTTCTCAAGAATGGCCGCAACTTTTGTCTTCGTCTTCATCCGTCACCTTTTGAACCTGCCGCTGCCGTTCGGGTTATAAGTCGGCACCATGCCTTTTATCTTTTCTATGATCTTTCCCTCATCCATTAAAACGGCCAGCCGCTCCAGAGTCTTTATATCCCTGCGCAGCTGCTGGGAATCAAAATCATCCGGCTGCGCTATGAATATCCTGTCGTACTTTGTCGCTTTATCATGCTCGATGTCAAGCAGGGTCTCCTCGCCCATTTTCTCCCCCGGCCGCAGGCCGATAAATTTTATTTCTATATCTTCTCCGGGGGCAAACCCCGATAATGTCACAAGGTTCTTCGCGAGGTCCGCTATCTTTAACTGTTCGCCCATATCAAGTATAAAGACCTCACCGCCTTTGCCGATGGCTCCCGCCTGTATCACCAGCTGCGCGGCTTCGCTCGCGCTCATGAAAAACCTTTTGACCTCGGGGTGGGTCACGGTCACCGGCCCGCCCTTCTCGATCTGCCGCTTGAATATGGGCACGACGCTTCCGCTTGAACCTATGACGTTGCCGAATCTTACCGCCATGAATTTCGTCCTGGCGGTTTTGGCCTTTGCCTGTATTATCGTCTCCGCTATGCGCTTCGAGGCTCCCATAATACTGGTGGGGTTCACCGCCTTATCCGTCGATATCATGACAAAACTTTCGACTCCGTAATGCTCCGCGGCATACATAAAATTCCTCGTTCCTACGATATTGTTCTTCACGGCAGCCACAGGATTCTCTTCCATGAGCGGCACGTGTTTATGCGCCGCGGAATGAAATACCACGGCGGGTTTATACCTGGAAAACGTATGCTTCAGCAGGCCGATGTCCTTTATGTCCCCTATGATAGTCCTGAATTTTAAATGCGGGAATTTCTCTCTCAGCCCCAGTTCCAGAAAATAAGTGTCGTTCTCATTATGGTCGTACAGTATCAGCATGGCAGGGTCAAACTTCATTATCTGCCTGCATAACTCGGACCCTATAGTGCCGCCGGCGCCCGTGACCAGGACCACCTTATCCCGGATAAAAGAACTCACGTCCTTCGTGTTTATCTGCACGGTCTCCCTGCCCATGAGGTCCTCGGGCCGCACGTCCCGTATCTCTTTTACGGTCACTTCGCCGGTCAGGATCTTATGAAGTTCCGGCATGGTCTTGATCTTCACTTCCGTTTTCTCGCACTTCGACACAATGTCCCTTACCGTTTTTCCGCTGGCGGATGGGACGGCGATAATGATATCCTCAATACCATATTCCTTTACGATATTCTTTATGTTATCGGTCGTGCCTAAAACCTTTATGCCGTGTATGCGCGTGTGCATTCTCGTGGGATTATCGTCGATAAAACCGACGGGCTCATAAACCCGTTTTTTCACGCTGATCAGTTCGCGCGCGATCATCTCACCGGCAGCGCCGGCCCCCACGATAAGCACCCTTTTAAGATTGGCATGCCGGGACTGCCTGAACTTGACCAGAACCCTCGGGAGAAATCTTGAGGAAGTCACGAGAAAAAGGCAGATCAGATAATCTATGAGCAGCACAGAGCGGCCGATCCTGGCGCTTCGCGTGAAAAAAGCCACGACAATAAGCAGCAAACTGCCGATCGTTACCGCCTTCAGGACGTTCATCGCCTCGCTTATGCTCGCGTAACGGAATGACCACTGATGCATCCCGAAAACATTGAACAGCGCAAGTCTGATAAAGATCGCCCATATCATAAAATAAACACATGCATTCGCAAGTTCCGGGGTCAGGTCCCAGTCGAACCTGATCATAAACGCCAGGAACAGGGAAACGTTGATCAGCAGCAGGTCTATGAACGCCACGATCAGGCTTCTGAATTTTGTTAACATCTTATTTCTCTCCCCTTACTTACCTCAAAAATCACCTGTTTCAATGTCCTGACGACATATTCGATCTGTTCTTCGCTCAGATTGTTATAGAACGGCAGCGCGATGGTCCTTTCCGAGACAGACTCGGCCACGGGAAAATCCCCTTCTCTGTATCCGGATATCCCCCGGTAAAGGGGCTGCAGGTGGATAGGCGGGAAATAATCGCCGCATTCGATGCCTTCGGCCCTCAAACCCGCCAGTATCATATCCCGCTGCGCTCTGCTGAAATTCTCCTTCAGCCTTACCACATAAACAAACCAGCTTATCTTGATACCACGCGAAGAAATGTGAGGCGTATCAATGTCATCTATTTCTTTCAGCCTGCTGTTATAGATATCCGCCACTTCTGCCCTTTTGGCAAGGATCTCATCTATTCTTCCCATCTGCGCTATGCCCAGCGCGCAGTTTATCTCGCTTATACGGTAATTATATCCCAGTATCGTATGCCCGAGCCATCCATCGCCGGGGCTCCTGCCCTGATTCCGCATGCTTTCGCACAACTCAGAGATCCGTTTATTGCCGGTAACTATTATCCCTCCTTCACCAGTGGTGATCTGTTTGTTGGGATAAAAGGCGAACGCCCCGGCATTCCCGAAACTGCCGGTCTTCCGGCCGTTATACTCGGAACCCAGCGCTTCACAGCTGTCCTCTATCAGCCTCAGGCCATGTTTCCCGGCTATCTCCTCCAATCTGCCCCATTCCGCCGGGTGGCCGAACACGTCCACCGCCAATATGGCCTTAGTCCTTCCGGTTATCTTCTTTTCTATCAGATCCGGCGCCATGTTCAGGGTTAACGGGTCTATGTCCACAAAAACCGGTTTCGCTTTCTCAAACAGGACGCAGTTCGCGGACGCTATAAAACTGAACGGCGTGGTTATTACCTCGTCCCCCTCCGTCACCCCCATGGCCCTTATGATCAAATGCAGGGCGGAAGTCCCGCTGTTGACGGCCACGGCATACTTCACTCCCGTGTATTCGGCGATCCTTTGCTCGAATTCCCGGAGTCTGGGCCCCAGAGACAGTTGCGGGGTTTTAAGGGTTTCCAAAACCGCTCTCGTCTCCTTTTCCGTGATATCCGGCCGCGAAAGAGGGATCTTTATCATTTCACTCTCCGAAGTTTCTTTATGATCTTTACCGGGACACCCGCCGCCACAACGTTATCGGGAATATCGCCGTTGACAAAACTGAACGCTCCGACAACCGAGTTTCGTCCCACTGTTGCCCCCGGCATTATAACACTGTGGCTGCCGATTTTACAACCTTTCTTCAACACTACCTTCCCTTCCTTATTATCTATGGTGGAAACCGAATATATGGAACAATGAGAACCAACCTGGACATGATCCCCGATGACCACCCCGTTCTTCGCGTTTATGTAAGTAAAAGCCCCTATATCCGTCTTCTTCCCGAGCTTGAGGTTTTTCTTATGTTGGACCATCCAGTTATATCTGGTCAATTTCCCCTCCTTGATCTCCGGCTCTTTCCACGCCTTGAACCTATTCATAATCCTTTACTACCCCCTCCCTGCCGTATAGACCTTCCTTTGATAATACCGTTTTCGGTGTCACGAATAAGATCTTAAGATCAAGCCAGAGTGACCGGTTCTCCACATACCAGACATCCAGCTTTATCCTCTCCTTCCATGACAGGAGATTCCTCCCGTTTATCTGGGCCCAGCCCGTGATCCCGGGTCTTACTTCAAGCCTTTTTCTCTCAAATTCGGAATATTTTTCCACCTGATGAGGCAGGGCCGGCCGCGGCCCGACCAGGCTCATCTCGCCCCTGAAAACGTTGAACAATTGGGGAAGTTCGTCCAGACTCCAGGCGCGCAAAAACGCGCCTGAGGCGGTAATGCGGGGATCATTTTCCATGATCTCTATCCCCAGCCCGATCTGCGCGGCATTCTCGACCATACTCCTGAATTTATATGAAACAAACTCTTTCCCGTCCTTTCCGACCCTTTTATACCTGAAAAATACCGGCCCCCTGGAATCAAGCTTTATCAGAACGGCTATTAAGCCGAAAAAAGGGCTCAGTATGGCCAATCCGGCCAGCGCGCAAAAAAAGTCGAT
>Ga0164318_10001206_pt1 | contig 22571 bp, 17 predicted proteins | sample GuaBasSedimGuay9_FD_113734 | JGI IMG/M metagenome (GOLD analysis project Ga0164318, IMG submission 113734) | Subseafloor sediment microbial communities from Guaymas Basin, Gulf of California, Mexico - Guay9, Core 4571-4, 0-3 cm | ecosystem: Environmental > Aquatic > Marine > Hydrothermal vents... | reverse complement strand
ATCAACAGTTGAGAACATGCTTAACATAGTCAATAAAATGCTTAAGAGCGAAGAATTTGAGTCTGATAATTTCACATTATGCCCCGAAATCATTGATGTAAAAATTATTGCTAATAATATTATTGATTATTATAAATTAAAAGCCAAACAAAAAAATATTAAGATTAATTTCGAAAGCGATATTGGAAATATCACGGTGTTTTCAGATGCTGTAGCATCAAAACAAATATTCGATAATCTTATCTCTAATGCCGTGAAATTTGCTCCGATTAACTCTTCAGTAAATATTACTTTAAGCCAAACTAACAACAGCATTCTCTTTTCTGTTAAAGATAACGGTCCCGGCCTTACTGAAAAAGATAAGAAATCTTTGTTTAAACGCTTCTCAAAATTGAGCGCAAAGCCGACAGGCGGAGAGCATTCAACCGGTCTCGGCTTATCGATTGTAAAAAAACTTGTTGAAAAATTACGTGGGAAAGTTTGGTGTGAAAGTGAATTTGGTGCCGGAGCGGAGTTTATTGTTGAATTACCACGTTTTTCTAACGAATAGAAATATGGAGAAATAATGAATATAAAGGTTTTTCTGGTGGATGATCATATTATTGTGCGCGAAGGCCTTAAAACCATCCTTAATAAAGAACCGGATATGGAAGTGACCGGAGAGGCTAAGAATGGTAAAGAAGCAATTGATAAAATACATGATTGCGAAACTGATATCATTATCATGGATATTGAAATGCCCGGCTTGGATGGAATCGACACAACTAAAAAAATCATCTCGGAATACGGGAAAAAAGTACTCGCTCTCTCCGCACATTCAGAAATTCATTATGTTCAAAAGATGCTAAAAGCCGGTGCTAAAGGATATCTTTTGAAAGAATGTATAATTGATGAAATATCGCGCGCTATTCACAGAATAATCAACGGAGGTATTTATATTTCCGATAAATTAACACAGAATGTTGTAAGCGACTATGTCAAAAGACTTTCAGAAGTCGAAAACAGTACGCTTTCAATCTTAACAAAAAAAGAAATTGAAGTGATTAAATTAACAGCTAAAGGCCTTTCCCGAAAAGAAATTGCACACCAGTTATACACAACTGCAAGTACTGTGTCAACTCATAGACAAAACGTTATGGAGAAACTGGGCTTTTCCACAATGGCAGAGCTTTTAATGTTTGCAATCAGGGAAGGTATTGTATCTCTTGATTAATAATTAATACTAAAATGGACTTATTTTGAAATTTCCGTTCTATCATCAACACGACGCGTCTGATTGCGGCCCGACTTGCCTTCGTATGATCGCAAAGTTTTTCGGTAAAAATATTCCGCTTCAAACTCTAAGACAAAGATGCAACATTGCCCGGGCAGGTGTTTCGCTTCTTGGGATTAGTGACGCCGCAGAAAGTATCGGTCTGCGCACACTTGCCGCGCGGCTTCCATACGCTAAACTGCTTAATGAAGTTCCGTTGCCATGTATAGCTCATTGGAATCAGGAACATTTTATTGTTGTATATAAAGCAAAGAAAAACAAAGTTTTTGTGGCTGATCCGGCTCATGGTTTTCTTACTTACACCCGTGAAGAATTCCTTAAGGGATGGTCGGTCGCCGGCGATGACGAGGGAATTGTATTGCTTGTTGAAACAACACCCGCGTTTTTTAATGAGGAAGAAGAGGAAATACCGCGCAAGAATGGGATTAAATTTATCTTATCTTATCTTCTTGTTTATAAAAAGTTTTTGTTCCAGTTATTTCTCGGAATGATGCTTGGAAGTATTCTTGCTCTTATTTTTCCTTTTCTAACGCAGGCAATTGTTGATGTAGGAATAACAAATCAAAATATCGGGTTTGTTTATACTGTTCTGCTTGCTCAACTAATGCTTTTTGTCAGTCAAACTTCAGTTGGATTTATCAGAAGTTGGATTTTGCTTCATATTGGCGCGAGGGTAAACATTTCCATCATTTCAGATTTTCTTACAAAGTTAATGAAGTTGCCGATGCCTTTTTTTGACACGCGCACTGTTGGTGATTTATTACAAAGGATTGATGATCACAGGCGTATTGAACATTTTCTTACTTCATCGAGTTTAGGCACTATCTTTTCAATGGTTAATCTGGTTGTTTTCTCAATTGTTCTCGCGATTTACAGCCCGATTATTCTTATTGTGTTTGCTTCAGGAACACTTCTGGCAATTGGCTGGCTGCTGATTTTCCTTAAAAGACGCAGCGCGCTGGATTATAAAAGATTCGTTAAAAGAGCCGAAAATCAAAATAAACTCGTGCAGCTTATCCAGGGAATGCCGGAACTTAAACTTAACAACAGCGAAAAAATTAAACGATGGGAGTGGGAACACGTTCAGGCTTCACTATTTAAATTAAATGTTAAAAGCCTCGCTCTCAGCCAATATCAGCAAGCCGGGATGCTCTTTATGCTTAAAGGCAAAGATATCATTGTTTCTTTTCTTGCCGCTAAAGAAGTTATTGATGGAAATATGACTCTTGGAATGATGCTTGCCGTTCAATATATTATTGGCCAGTTAAGCGGACCTATTGATCAAATTATTAATTTCATCCATTCTGCTCAGGACGCAAAATTAAGTTCCGAACGCTTATCGGAAATTCATTGCACAAAGGACGAGGAAGAAACTCCTGATGATATTGGTACTGCTGCATTTCCTGATGACCATACTATTTACGCGAACGGAGTTAGTTTCACATATCCGGGTCCTGAATCCGACAAAGTACTTAATAATATAATGGCAACAATACCGCAGGGAAAAGTTACAGCTATTGTAGGCTCAAGTGGCAGCGGAAAAACTACTTTTATGAAACTTCTGCTTAAGTTTTATAAACCTGATGATGGAGAATTCAGAGTCGGACCGTCACGCCTTAAAAACATTAATAGCAAATTGTGGCGCGCTAAATGCGGTGTGGTTATGCAGGACGGTTATATTTTCTCTGATACCGTTGCAAATAATATCGCTCTCGGTGATGAAAAAATCAATGCCGCTAAACTTGTACAAGCGGTTCGCATTGCTCATCTTCAGAATTTCATTGAATCGATGCCGATGAGCTACAACACTAAAATAGGTCCGGACGGACATGGTTTGAGTCAAGGCCAAAAACAAAGAATCTTAATCGCGAGAGCAATATATAAAAAACCTGAATATCTTTTCTTTGATGAAGCTACCAGTTCACTTGACGCTTACAACGAGCGTGTTATCATGGAAAATCTCCAGGAATTTTTCAAAGGAAAAACCGTACTTGTTATTGCTCATCGATTAAGTACAGTTAAAAAAGCCGACCAAATTCTTGTGCTCGAAAAAGGAAAAATTATCGAGTCGGGTACTCACGAACAGCTCGCCGCAATTCATGGCGCGTATTATAATTTAGTCAAAAATCAATTGGAGTTAGGAACATGACTGATGAACTTGATTTATATACTAAAAGTGATGAAGTTCAGGAAATCATGAACTATGTTCCCCACTGGATTGTGCGTGGCGGAATCACTATCGTTTTTATTACTATCCTAATGCTTCTCGGAGTTTCCTGGCTGATAAAATATCCTGATGTCATTAAGGCGCGCGTTACTGTTATGTCGCAGACTCCTCCCATTAAAGTTGTTGCCCGTTCAACCGGAAAGCTCACACTTTATGTTAAAGACCATAATTCAGTTACGCCGGGAACAATACTTGCCGTTATTGAAAATCCTGCAAATATTGAAGATGTTTTTTCTCTTAAAAAGAAGATGAAAAAATTTAAATCTTTCCTGAAAAACCCTGAAAGCATCACTAACATAGTTTTTGACAGAACAGCTTCGCTGGGCGAGCTCCAAGATACATACGCTGAATTTATTAAGAATATTAATTCTTTAAAATTGATTATTCAACATGAAAATAATGACAATATTAAAGACGTCTCTCCTACTTACGGAGATGAAATAAGCAAACTCGTCTATCAAAAAGTTATGCTCGCTAAAGAAGTTAAATTGGCTAAGAAAAAATATGAAAGCAGTAAAATACTTTTCAAAAAAGGTATGCTTTCAGAAATGGAACTCGCCAACACAGAAGTTGAATTCAAAAAGAAACTTGATACAATGGCTTACGTGAACGGTGACATTAAATATGTAAAAAACAATCTGATATTATCTATCCAACTTACATATAAACGCCTGGAAAGTCAACTTGCTGAATGGAATTATCAATTTGTTCTTACCGCTCCTATTGATGGCAATGTTTCTTTTTTTGATTTCTGGAGCAATAATCAGTTCGTTAATACAGGCGATGATGTCATGACAATTGTGCCTCCCTCTCATAATATTATCGGGAAAGTTTATCTTCCCATTGCCGGTTCCGGTAAAGTTAAGAAAGGTCAAAAAGTTTATATTCAGTGTGATAACTACCCATGCAGAGAATATGGATTTGTTAAAGGTAAAATATCTTCCATTTCACTTATGCCGCAAAACGATCAGTTTCTTGTGAATGTTGAACTTCCGGACGGTTTAAACACCACTTTCAATAAAACACTTGACTTCAAACAGGAAATGGACGGAACTGCTAATATTGTCACAAAAGATCTCAGACTTATTCAGAGATTCTTTAATGAATTCAGATATCTATTCAGCTCATCGTTTCAGGCAGAATAATTAATGAAAATCAAAGGCGGAATATTATGAAACGAATTATAAATTATGTAACTTATATTTTTAAAAGAGTCAGAAGAAGAGCTTTTGGAAGACAATTCCCTAAAATCAAAAAATCTAACCGTTTGCCGAAAATCCCACTCAGTTTTGTCATCGTTCGATTTTCAGATGAATACGAACAAAATATCCTCGCCTCTTCAGATGTTAACAACCAAATTAATGAGCTGATTACAATTGATAATTTCTCAAACCTGAATTACGACTCGCTCGCTCACGCGATGAACGCCGGAATAGAAAAATCAAAAAATGAAATTATAGTAATTGTTCATGAAGACACCTTTCTTCCGAATGGTTGGCAATCGGAATTAGAAAACGCAATTGAAGAAATCGAAAAATCTAATCCTGAATGGGGTATCCTCGGTGTCGCAGGTCTCGATAAAAACGGCGTTCCCGCCGGCCATTACAGTGACCCGAATAATTTCTGCAATACTTTTAAAAACGGCGAAAAATTTGTTGAAGCAACAAGTGTTGATGAACATTTAATGATATTCCGCCGCAAATTAAATCCGAAAGCTGATGAAAACATTGTAGGAATTCACGGAATCGGCACCGACATGGTTTTAACGGCAATTGAAAACGGAAATAAGTGCTATATAATTAACGCTCCGAGTATTCATAAATACAGAGACGAAAACGGGAAAACCATTCAAAGAATAATGGATTCACCGAAAATTAAAGACCGTCTTAATTACGCTTACAAAGCCGATAAAGCATGTTGCGATGAATACGTCAGCAGAAAATGGGATAAAATCACCCCTTTCGATTCTATCGTTACTCATTACGATAAATGGACCGACCCAAATGAAGAAATTAAAAAAATCAATCCCAAGATTATCGGAATACTTGACTCCCCCGTTGTTCTTCTCGGTAAGGGCGGCGGCGGTTCACGCCTGCTTTCATTAATTGCCGGTGACTGCGGAATTTTTCTCGGTAACGACGTAAATATTTCCGGTGATTGTATGGATATTGTTATTGCGGTTTATCAGGCGGTAATCGAAAAATATAAATGTAAGGCGCAATGGCAGAAAAACATCATTGCAGCGCAGTTAAGACTCGCTACAGCAAAAATGCTCAATGAATATATTTCATTTACCGGAATATCAGTAAATGAAATATTATGGGGATTTAAACTGCCTGAAAGTCTGCTTCTCCTGCCGGAAATTAATACCGCTTTTCCAAACGCGCGTTATGTTCACATGTTAAGAGATCCTGTGGAAACTTGCCTGCGAAGAACTCACATGACCGCGCGATTAGACAATCAGGTTGGCCGTGTAACACTTCCACTTGCATATCGTTCCGCCGGGCTGACAATTGAGCAGATATTGAAAGACCCTCCTGAAATCCACAATGCTTACACTACATTATTTCAATTAACACGCGCATTAGAATTTTGCAAACAGAATTTTAATTCCGGTAAATATTATGAATTGAATTTTGACGATATATTAAGCTCCCCTGCCAAGACGCGTGATAAATTATGTGAATGGCTTGGAGTTAAACCTGCATCGAACAAAACCGTAAAAGAGATTGATATTAATCGAGCCAAAAAACCAAAAACCAAATATTCTGAAGAAACAATCAACCGGATTAAAGAAATACTAAAACCGCTTTTATGAATACTAAACTTATTATCCTCGGAATTAATCGCTCAGGAACTAAACTCGCCTCACTAATCGCAGCAAAAGCGTGCGGGTTTCGATTCATCTGCCTTGAACCTTTCCGCTGGGAAGACGGTATTGATACAAGAATCGGTACTGACTGGAAAGACCAACTTCTTCGTCGCGATTCTTCCGTGGGAGGAATTCGTGAGCACCGCCGTCTTCCTATTTTCCCCGATGCAAATATCAAATCGAAATGGCTTGAAAATGTTTTGACAAAACAAGGATGGGATCTGGTTAAATTCATTCAAATCGGCAGATGTAATCTTTACCACTCAATTTGTCCAAGTGCGTTAATTACCGCGGTAATCCGTGAGCCTGTGGGCTTATTGACAAGCTTGAATGGATCAACAATACAAAAAGAAGAAGTAGCTAATCAATGGCACAGATTGAAAAAAGAAATCAATTGCTCCGATCCCCTGCCGGATGCCGGGAAATTCTTACCTAAAGATTTGGCAGATTGCGCGCGTGCTTATGTTATGCTTTACAATTATTTATCTATGAATCTTCCTGAGAATTTGATAAGGGTGGCGTTTGAGTCATTAAAAAGTGATACAGAATGGCTCGAAAAAATCGGGAATGAATTAAGAATTAAAATAAACAAAAGTATTTCTATTCCGAAGATTGGAGTTTCAACTAAATCCCCACTTTCAGATGAGCAAACAAAATATCTTAAGGATAATTTAACGACAACTTACAACAATTTCCTTAATGAATGTTAGTACACCAAATGCACGGTAAAATTAATGGATTTTTTCTTCACGCACAAATAACAATGGAAAAACTATGTCACTAACACAACAAGGCAGCCAAACGGCAATGAAAAGAAAAGGAATGATAACGAAAGCAGCCGTAAATGAAAGGACTCCTGCTTTTGCCATTAAAACATGAAAAAGAGATGCCCATGTGCTTAATAAAACATGCCCCCCATGAGGGAATTTTGTCGTTGGTTTAAAGTATGCCCATAAGACACCGAGAATTGCAAGCGGATTGATCAACCACCATTTTTCTATAAATCCAAGGTGAATTCCCCTGTCAGGCATTTTAAGTAATGTTTCTCCAATGTACGGTACAACAGAATCACTTAATGTTGCAATGCCGACCGAGCCGACATAACCAATTACCAAAAGAACTGTGAGTCCTTTCCATCCTTTCCAGGGCTTTTTATTATGCAGTTTATACATTGACGCGGTAACCAGAGCGCTAAGAACAACATGCAAAGGATGAAAGATGTAAAACAGATTATAAGAAGTTTCGTGAGAAATCCCTCTAAAAATCAGGGCTAACGAAACTCCAAAAACAGCGCCTGCAAAAGTGAATGGCGCATGACTTTTCAATTGCTTTAAGACCGTTTTAAGCATGATTTATTATTTAGTGATTTTACAATCTTATTAATAATTATCCTCACATTCCGCGCCGGGCTTAGCGTACCAGTAAACAGTTGACGCCATAGAAACAGTTGTAGATGTATGAGTCCAAACTTCCATATTAAATTTCATAGATTTTTCAAAAGGAACGTTATCAATAATCTGGAATCTGGAATTACAAGTGTTGCCTAAATATTCCGGACCATCGGCACGAGTTTGATTATGGAAAGCATGTGAAAAAATAGTTTGGTCACCCCACGCGTAACCGAAATAATCTTCACTGCCGGTACCAAAAATGCTTGGAAAATATTCTCCGTCAACAAATATCTTTTCATCACCTTCCCCCCACCATTTATGCACGGGATTGTAAATTTGTATCATAGTGCCTACTAAATCGCCCTGACCGTAACACTTCAATATTGTCCAATCAAAGAAAGGGCGTGTGGGCTGATTAGAAATTGACGTCCAATTTGCGTGAAAATATCTTGTTTTATCATTCCACTTTTCTTTCGAATAAATAATGTTTCCGCTTAAAGTCAATGGATTATCTGAATAGTTCGTGATTCTTATCGTGAATCTTTTTTTAAACGGCATTACCCAATGACAGTACATCACACCATCATCAAGAATACCAAGAGGAAGCGATTTGAATTTGTTCAGTCCGGGAGCAGTAGCGAAAAAGTCTCCAAGTGGAGCATTTACGGAAGATTTTTCTTCATCATCGAAGAATATTTGGAGTTGACAATTTCGTAAAGCGTCAACAATATTAGTAGCGGAAACTTTGCATAAAAAGCTGTAAATTTTTCCTGAGTTATTTTTATCTGAAACGTACTGATAAATATTATCCGGAGCTACGTCGGCTGAAAAATTAACCATGTTATTTATGACAATATTCCCGGTCAATGTTTCCGGTTTCGATAATTTATCAACTACCGCTTTAATATCAGAAATATTTTCTTCTGCATTTTTTAATGAAAATGTTTCCACTTCCGTTCCCAATTCATAAATTCTGTAATCAACATGATAATAAGTCGCCTTTTGTGTAGTTGTTATTTTACAATGTTTGGCGTATGGAAGCGGCATGTAGCAGTTATAACCGCGTGCGGTGATATGGCAGACAGGATTGGTGAACAAAGCATTTTTTCCGTTCAAAATTTCTTTCATTGGCATTTTAATTCCCGGTTTCTTATTGCCGTCAAAATAAATTTTAATTGTTCCTCCGGGGTTTGCCGACCAGATTCTTACAACAGCTCCCGGACCGGCAGCATCCATCATTACGTATTCATTGGTACCGTTAATATTTTCGGTTCTAATAAAATGCCCGATATCTCCATTCGCAAACCAGTTCGTATCGGTTTTATCATAAGGATTAGTCGAACGTCTGTCATAGCTTGACGCCTGTCTGTACGAATATTTATGCGCCGGTGTTTCCGCGAGCAAGTTTAAATCAGTCAATTCGTTTAAAAGCGAGTCAAAATTAACAATAGAGCTGTTTTGTGAATTGCACACAACAAAGTTACGGTTTGCGCATGAGCAAAGAAAAGTAGCGGCAAAAAATAATACAAATAAATTTTTCATATTTTAGAATATAACAATTATAATAATAACAACTGAATAATTATATCAAAAATCAAAAAAAATTTAAATATTGCTTGATAATTAATATTTTCTGTCATCTTCATTCGACATTTATTGATGAATGAATAATTAATGCTTTTCGAACAAGCCCTAAATGGAATTTGTTAGAAAAGGTGCCAAATCATCTTTTAATTTCTCCAAATTATCAAATTTGAAAGCGGTTATTCCGGATTCATTAGCGGACTTCACGTTGATTTCGGAATCGTCAATAAAAATGGATTCTCCGGCATTAATATTAAGCTTTTCCAACGCTTTATTAAAAAACTCCTGCGAAGGTTTTAGATAACCAAGCTCATGCGACAGCGCTGTTCCGCTAACAAAATCGAAAACAGGAAATTCTTTATAAAGATGATTTATATGAGTTTTATTTGTATTTGATAAAAGAAAGATTTTATAATTTGAAGATAATTCATTTGCAAACCGAAGTACATCTTCATTAAGTGAAAACATCGAGCACCAGACATCCTCAAACTGTTCAAATTCCATTTTTAAGCCGATTTTACCTTTTAATCTGGAAAAAAATTGTTGAATTGTCATTTTACCCGTCTCAAGTAAATCCTGCTCCCGACGTATGTCTTTCATGAATTCATCCTTTTTTGCCCAGATGAGCATAGCGGTAAGCGGATTCATATAATTAGCGAGTTTTTTAAACGCTCGTTCAGGATAAAGTTTGATGAGCACATTTCCTATATCGAAAAGAATATTTTTATACATGAATTATTGGATTAGTAGATTATTGTAGAGACGCACGATCGTGCGTCTTTACTCGAGTTTAGTCCCCCGCTTTTCGGGCATTTTTTTAGATACCAGATTAAAACGCCGGCATAAAGTTTCATTTTATTTTTAAATTTTTCTGATTTACCTAATGTAAAAATTGTCAATAAAAACATTGCGGTACAATTAATTATTAAACGCAGGAAACAGCCACTCCAAAGTATTGCGGCAGCAACAGTACCGCAATGTTTTTTGAAATAATGCAATCGTGAACGGTGAAATTCTATTCTCGCTTTTACAGGAACTTTATTTGCTGATTTACCTTGCAAATGAGTGATTTCAATATCAGGAAAATGAGCAACAATCAGTCCCGCATTTTGAATTCTTTTGCACCAATCCGTTTCTTCCAGAAAAAAGAAAAAATCCTCGTCCATTCTTCCTACCTTTTCAAAAGTTGACCGCGGGAGGAACATTGCCGCACCGATAATACAATCAACATCATAAAATCCCGGATTTTTGGATACATCGGTGAGCGAGGTATCGTGACCCGTAATCTGTTGTCCGTTATCGGTAATTCTTTTCGCGTAGATCTTCTGCCATAGTGAGCGGTTGAGTAATTCACTTGCAAGCGAAGGAAACTTACCGAAAGAAGTTTGTGGGGATCCGTTTTCGCGAATGAGTTTAACGCCTGCAATTCCTATTTTAGAATTTTCCTTAACTCTTGTGAGTATTTTTTTTACGCATCCCGGTGAAAGAATGATGTCAGAATTAAGCAAAAAATAATACGGAGTATTTATATGAGAAAAAATCTTGTTGAAACCGGCAGCGAAACCAAAATTTTTTTCTAAAATGAGAATATCAAGTCTATCATCGTATTTTCTTAATTGTTCGACAGAATCATCCGTTGAACAGTTATCAATAACCGTAATGTGATAATCAATATTGCCGCACGCTTCCGGCACACTATTAATCGCGCGAATAAGATCCTCCGCGGTATTATAGTTTAGAAAAGCGATAGTAATTTCGGGATTATTTTTTATATCTTCGGTCATAATTTTATTAATGAACACAACGGACAAAATCGAAGATTTTCAATCGACATTTTTTGTCGGTCGCAATCAACTAAAAATCGTGCCACTGGCTCCTGTCAAGATTTCTGTACTGCACAGCTTCAAGCACATGCTCAGATTTAATGTTTTCCGACTTATCCATATCAGCAATTGTTCGGCTTACGCGGAGGACACGATGATACGCTCTTGCCGAGAAGCCGAGTTCTTCGACTGCCATTTTGAGGACATTTTGCGCTTCATCACCGAGCGGGCAGAATTTTTTAATTGCCGCGTTGTTCATTCTCGCGTTACAGTTAATTTTCAAGCCCGTGAATCGCTTACGCTGAATTTCACGCGTTGTTCTGCATCTATTACGAATAGTTTCTGATGATTCCCCTTCGCGTTTATCAACAAGATCGCGATAATCAACTGCGGGCATTTCGACATGAATATCGATTCTGTCAAGCAAAGGACCACTTAATTTAGAACGATAGTTGGAAATTTGTCTCGTAGTGCAAGTACAGCTTTTGGTCGGATGAGAAAGATAACCGCACGGACATGGATTCATCGCGGCGATTAACATGAATTTAGCAGGGAAAGTGAGAGTACCGGCAGCTCTGGAAATGGTAACAGTACCTCCTTCGAGCGGTTGACGAAGTACTTCAAGCACGCGACGCGAGAATTCGGGGAATTCATCAAGAAAAAGAACGCCATTGTTGCCGAGAGATACTTCTCCCGGTTCAATATTCGCCCCGCCGCCAATCAACCCGACATCAGAGATTGTATGATGAGGAGTTCTGAAAGGTCGAGTGGCAATAAGCTGATGTTCAGTATTTAAGAGGCCGCGCACAGAATGTATTCTTGTCGTTTCAATTGCTTCTTCGAGGGTCATTTCAGGCATAAGAGTAGCTATTCTTTTCGCGAGCATAGATTTACCTGAGCCCGGCGGGCCGATAAGTATCATATTATGTCCACCTGCCACGGCAATTTCTGTAGCTCTTTTAGCGTGCTCCTGCCCTTTAATATCTTTAAAATCGATTTCGTAATTATGATTTTGTCTGAAAAGTTCTTCACAGTCAACCGATACAGGTTCAAACTCAGTCGGCGATTCAATTAATTTTACCGCTTCGCCAAGCGAGCCGACCGGGAAAACATCAATACCCGGAACTAAACCTGCTTCGACAGCGTTTCCTCGGGGAACAATCAATCGTGGGAATCCTGCTGCGCGGGCAGCTATTGCAACGGAAAGGGCACCTTTCACCGGTCGAACAGAGCCGTCAAGAGCGAGTTCGCCTATAAAAGCGACACTTTTTTCAGGTGGGGGTTGAAGTTGTTCAGATGCGATAAGAATTCCAATTGCCATAGGGAGATCAAACACGGGACCGTGTTTTTTAATGTCTGCGGGAGCGAGATTTATGAGTATTCTTTTTCTCGGGAATTTAAAGTTCGCGTTTGTAACTGCTGAAAAAAGCCTTTCCTTGCTCTCTTTTACTGCCGTATCAGGTAACCCGACAATTGACGTAAAAGCTTCCTGCCCTCCTTTTCTCAAATCGATTTCAACTTCGACAGGCGCCGAATCAATACCGATAGTTGTGAAAGAATAGCATCTTGAAAGCATGGGGATTAATGGGTTATAATTAAACACTCAATATTCAACAACTTGGCCCGAGGCCATAGGCGCTCGCGGAAGAAATGAGCAATGTAAAAGTAAAGAATAATTTTTGACTTCATGATTGAGAGTTCCGTGTTCGATATTGGATATTCAATTGGATCATTGGATTAATGGATATTCAGTTTGAATTATTGGTGTCATTTTCAGGAATCGCACGGATAAGGACAAGAGACATATCATCATAAGGGGGGTGATCATGGACGAAACGACTTAATTTATGGACGATAAGGTTGATAGCATTCTCAGCAGACATTTTAGTTACAGATCTCATTGTATTTATAAGCCTATTCATACCAAATTCATTTTCTTCAGGGTCGTTTGCTTCTGTAACACCATCGGTATAAAACAAAACAACATCACCTGGATTAAGAGTATAATTTTCATCAGTGAGAGTTTGTCGAAATGCTTCTCCTTCCAGCATTCCAACGACCATGCCATTCCCGCCATCGAGAATTTTGGGTTTTTTACCAACTGAGCAGCAAATTAATGGTTCGTGTCCCGCGCGTGCCCAAACGATTTCTCTTGATTTTTTGTTAAAGATAGCATAAATAACTGAAATGAACATCTCTTGCGGAATAAGCTTTACAAGATATTTATTGAGCTCACACAAAACGTCACTTGGAGATAAATTAGCTCGTGACATAACTGAAAAAAGTGAACGCGCGGTTGCCATAACTAATCCTGCAGCATATCCTTTACCGGACACATCGGCAATAACGATACCCAGGTGATCGTCATCCACATCAATAAAGTCGAAATAATCGCCGCCGATCTGTTGAGCGGGCTTATAAAAAGTTGCGATATCAAATTTATCGGTAAGCGGCACAGTTTGCGGAAGGAGATGTTTTTGAATTACTGATGCCGTTTTTAACTGCTGATCTATTTTTCTTTTTTCCTGAATCTCTCGAAGAGAAAGCAATTGACTAATCGTGATGCCGGCCGTTTCAGACATACCAACGGCCAGATGAATATCATCTTTTTTAAAATCGCTGTTTTTCATTTTATTTGCAACGATGAGAACACCAAAAACAGCATCAGTTGTTACCGGAATAATCATCATGCTATTGCATTGAACAGTAGTAGATCTCAATCTTTCTTTAAGTTCTTTTTTATTAAAAACAACGACATGTTGTTCAGTAATTGCCTCGCCAAAAGGAGTAATAGCGAGAGGAAACTCTTTGTTAAGAAGATACTCTTTTAATTTATCGGGACTTGAGGAAAGAAGAGTTATCAATTTAGAAGATGCATTAAATAATGTGGGAAACGGTCCTGAAACAGCAACTGCTTTAACTGTTCGTTTATTCTTATTGTAATGAAAAAAAGCCGCGCTTTGCGAACGCAGGCTTCTGGCAGAATATTCGGTAAAGGTTTCAACAAAGTTATCAACACCTGTGTTTTCTTTAAGAGAGTGCGCGGCTTCATCGAGGAGATTAACAATACAATCACATGTGGAGGAAACATACCTGATTCTGCGCCGCATATATCTGCATTTCAGAGTATATTTTCTAAGCAACACGCCGAAGACGATAATTGTTAATGTCCATCCGACTAAAAGGACTGTATGGAATTGGTCAATCATTTTACTTTTTTACTCAACATATCAACAACGTTTTTAAATTCAGCCGCGTTTTTATCATTTAGTGATGCCAAAGTTTCATGAGCATCAAGCATTAAATCAGCGATTTCGATTTTAGATCTATCTGTAGCTTTAATATTTGTAAATTCCGCGGAATCGTTTTTCACCTCATCAAAAATATCAATAATATTTATCAAACCGAGATTCTTAAGAATAGCGCGAATGTGTTTATTAACGTTAAATAATCTTACTTGACTTCGACCATTTTTTTTATATTTAAGAGTCAGGCTGGTAATTGTGCCGATAAAGGTACTATCAAGAGTTTCGCAGTAGTAAAGATCAATAAGCACCCCGCGAATTTTTTTCCTCATTTCTTGTTCAACAAAATCTTTGAAATCCGGCGCCAATTTAAAAGTGCCTTTGCCGTGAATTTTTATGTACGCGGTATGCTCTGTTTCAGCCACCTCGATAAAGTTATTTAAATTTTCTTTATTTTCAATCATAAAATCAACTTAAAATTCAATTTAACACTTTAATTTCATACCTTTATTATACCAGAGTCGCGACTTGTTGTAAAGAGATTCATTTATTATTTAACGATTTAATAATTTCAATTGTTCCAATCATTACTCCATTGCTTCCAGAACATCAAGTACACTCTCATATCTTCCAAAAGGAGGGAAAAGGTAAATTCCGCGCACACGCGGAAACATTATAATTTGCTTCAACATATTCTGTGCAATAATAATTCCCTGTTTTTGCTGTTGAGCTTTTGTTTCCGCCGAACGCATTTGTTTCATAATTTCATTTGGAATCTGCATCCCCGGAACTTCGTTATGAAGAAATTCCGCGTTGCGTAAACTTGCGAGAGGAAGCACACCGACAAAAAGTGGGATATCGGAATGATGTTTAGTCATTTCCAAAAATTTGTCAAGTAATTCAGGCAGGTAAACAGGTTGACTAAAAAAGAAATTTGCACCTGCAGCAATTTTAGCTTCGAACCTCCTGACTTCTTCTTCGATATCCACAGACCCGGGATTACAACCTGCCCCTATAACAAAATTAGTTCGACATTTTAAATCCACTCCTGCAAGACCGCGGCCGCCATTCAATCCGGCGACTAAATTAATTAAGCCGATAGAATCAATATCAAAAACCGGAGAAGCCGATTGAACATTTCCAACCTTGGGCGGGTCGCCTGTAATAAGCATTAGGTTGTTAAGCCCCATCGCGCTTGACCCTAGTAAATCCATTTGCATACCGAGCAAATTTCTGTCACGGCAGCAATAATGAACAATAGTCTCCATTCCGGTTGAATCCTTCACAAGTTTCGCGGTAGCAATAGGACTCATCTTGGGAACAGCGCGAGGACCATCCGGAATGTTAACAAAATCCACCCCCCCAGCTTTTAATAATTTTGCTCCTTCGATAACCCTTGAAGGATCAATCCCTGTCGGCGGACTAAGTTCAACACTGACAAGTTTTCTGTTAAGATTTTTATCAGCGATCAGTTTTCCTAATTTGCTTCTTTTCTTCAGAGGTATTGGTTTAAGAAAATCAATTTTTTCTTTTACAAATATTTGCGAGCGTTGTTCAGCAACAACTCCTTTTAAAAACCTTGAAATTTCTGATATGGTTTCCGGAGTCGTTCCGCAGCATCCACCAATAATTTTAGCACCTGCCTGGGCATATCGGCGGGCATATTCTGCAACATACTCCGAAGATGTACCAAGCGTAATCATTCTCCCTTCGTGCATTTCAGAAACATTCGCATTCGCAAAAACACTCACCGGTAAATCAGTTGAAGATGACATCCTTTCAACAATCGAAAGCAGTGCCGCCGGTCCCGCTCCACAGTTAGTGCCAACCACATCAGCGCCACAACCGACAAGTTTCAGGGCAACTTTTTCCGGAGTAATACCTTTAGATTTATAATTAGTCGTTTTATTAGAATCAAACGCAAATTGAGCAATCACAGGCAGTTTAACAGCTTTCTTAACAGATTCAACAGCTAAACTCAGCTCATCTATTGAATAAAAAGTTTCAAGAATAATGACGTCAACGCCGCCTTTGACAAGTGATTGAGCTTGAAATGTAAATGCAGTTGCGGCTTCATCGCGGCTATTTTGGATTTCGTTTTCGAGAATAAGACCTGTGGGGCCGATGCTTCCCGCGACATAAATTTTTCTATTGCATTTCTCCGCTGCTTTAGCGGCTATTTCGGCACCTTTAACATTAATTTCTTCAGTTTTATCCGCAAGGCCGTATTTAAGAAGACTAATTGAATTAGCACGAAAAGTATTTGTTTCAATAAGATCGGAACCGGCATTAATATATTCACTATGGATTTCTTCAATAACTTCCGGCTGTAATAAATTCAATTCCTCGTAACAGCGATTAATAAAAATTCCACGGGAATATAGTACGGTTCCCATAGCACCATCACCAAGAATAATATCATTTTTAAGTTTATCAATAAAGTTCATAATCATACGTTAATTGAAAATTAAAATCATATAATCAATGTCTAAAAACGTCATGAACATTTACTGTAACCGCAAGAAAAACATTTATTACAATTTTCTTCAAAATATAACGATCTCTCTCCGCATTGAGGGCAAATCATAAATTGCGAATTAATATTCTTACTCACTTCAACTGTCGCAGGTTCCATTCCTACACTTTCTGTGCTTCCCATTGGTTCAGAAGCGTTAATGGGAACTTTCAATTGAACCGCGCCAGTTTTTTTTTGTTTTTTCGGTTCAATGAAACCGATATGAATAAGATGCTGTTCAATCACATCTCCGATTTCTGCAACAAGTGAAGGGATATATCTGCCATTCCTAAAATATCCTCCATTCGGATCAAAAATAGATTTTAGTTCTTCAACAAGAAACGAAGGGTCACTGCTCCTCCTAAACACAGCGGAAATTAAACGTGTCATAGCGACTATCCAACTAAAGTGCTGTAAATTTTTACTATTAATAAATATTTCGAACGGCCGTCTGATATCACCTTCACAAATATCATTGATGGTAATATAAAGAGCCTGTTTACTCAAAGGAGTTTTAATTTTATACGTTGTTCCCTGAAGATAAATAGGCCGACGAGGCACAGTATTCAGTTCATCATTTGTTGAAAGCATTTCATCATTCAATTTAATTTCTTCCTTTTTATCTTCGTCACGCTGAAGAATTCCCGAAATGTTTTCATTGGGACGGAAAGTTGTGCATCCTTTGGCTCCCCGCTCATAAGCGTAAAGATAAATATCTTTAAAATCGTCAAAAGGAAATTCATTTGGAATATTTATTGTTTTTGAAATAGAACTGTCAACATATTTCTGAAGATGCGCCTGCATATTAATATGCTGATTTGGGGTAATCTTATCAGTGGTAACAAAATATTCCGGCTGTTCCGTTTCCTCCGAATAAATCTCAGTAAATAATTTGTAAGAATAATCGGCAACTTTACGCTCGTCATATTCATCTTCATTTCCGGTTCGAATACGTCTTGTAAATGAAAGCGCGAATATCGGTTCCAATCCGCTTGACACATTTCCGGCAAGTAAAGAAATTGTACCGGTAGGAGCAATAGAAATCAAGTGAGAATTTCTTATACCGGAATTTTTAATTCGCTCTCGAATTTTTTCCGGTAAAGTTTTAATAAATTCACCCTCAAGATATCGCTCTCGGTCTAAGAGCGGAAATTCTCCTTTTTCAACAGCGAGGTCAATTGATGCATCATAAGCTGTATCACGAATTGTCTCCATAATTTTGTCGGCAAGATCGAGTGATTCTTCAGTGCCATATTTAATTTTCATCATAGCAAATAAGTCAGCCAGACCGGTAATTCCAAGTCCCATTCTACGTTTATTAGCTGCTTCTTCTGCTTGTTTTTTAAGAGGAAAGTTAGATATTTCAACCACATTATCAAGCAAACGAACCGCAATTGGAATTACTTCCGTCAATGATTTATAATCAACTTCAGCTTTATCCGTAAAAGGCGCTTTAACAAACTTTGTAAGATTAATCGAACCGAGAAGGCATGCGCCATAAGGTGGCAGCGGCTGTTCTCCACAAGGATTTGTCGCGCGAATATCTTCGCAATACCACATATTATTCATCTTATTTATGTGATCAATAAGGATAAATCCCGGCTCTGCGTAATCATAAGTCGATTTCATTATTTTATCAAAAAGATCGCGCGCACGAACGGTTTTGTGGATTTTTTCATCGAATTTCAAGTCCCAGTTCTGATCCTCTATAACAGCTTCCATAAAAGCATCGGGAACAGCAACTGATAAATTGAACATCTGCAGCGCGTTATTCCCACGCTTGGCTTCAATAAATTGTTCGATGTCAGGATGAGAAATTGATAATACTCCCATCTGAGCCCCGCGACGATGACCTGCACTCATCACTGTTCTACACGTAGCGTCAAAAACCTGCATAAAACTCAACGGACCTGATGCTGCCGACTCCACACCTCTAATATATTCACCCGAGGGACGAATGGTAGAAAAATCAAAGCCGACTCCGCCACCTTGTTTTTGCGTTAAAGCAGCTTCAGTTACAGCATTAAATATTCCTTCCATAGAATCTTTAATAGTATTCATCACGTAACAATTAAACATTGTTACTTTTTTCCTGGTCGTTCCCGCGTTGGCAAGAATTCTACCGGCAGGTATAAATTTATAATCCTTTAACACTGAAAAAAATTTGTCTTCCCAATAACGATGATCCTTTTCAGGCATTGCTACCGCGTAAGCAACTCGTCTCCATGTATCTTCAACTGTTTGATCGATAGGGCTATCGTCTTTGTTTTTATATCTGTATTTCTTATCCCAAATTTCTTTACCAATATCCGCGAACATTTTTAATTACCTGTTATTTAGAAGTTAATTTAGTTGTTTTTTGAAAGTAGAGATAAAATTATAATAAAGCTGTGAAATGATGTCAAGTGGCTGACTCATATTAATACAATATCTTGTTATTAGCAAAAATGAAAAATACCATAAATTGAAATATAATAATTCCAATTTATTCGTGATAAAAAATTACCTGACTGCCAAGCGGAGCAAAATCAAACGTCAATTCTTTCATTGGAATCAACGCTTCACGAACCGCATTTTGTTTTTCCGGCGGAACAACAAATAATAAAAATCCACCACCGCCTGCTCCGAGAAGTTTACCGCCAACCGCGCCTGCATTCACGGCTTTATCATAAGCGATTGATATTTCCGGATTAGAGATAGAATTGGAAAGACCTTTTTTTATTTCCCAGCCTTCATGCAGCAGTTCACCAAACTCTGATAAGTTTCTATTATTATCAGTCAGGATTTTAATTCCCTCACCGACGAGACCGCGCATTTTAATTAAAGAATCGGTATTGGAATTATTTATCGTTTTTTCCATCTGCTCTTCTAAAATTTCGTGAGCGAAGCGCGTAATCCCAGTGTAAAATATCATTAAATTCGAACGCAGTTCTTTTAAGCGGTTTTTATTGAGCGGAACCGGTTGAACATTAATCTCATCTTTGTCGATAAAATTAATGTGTTTAATCCCGCCGTAAGCCGCCATGCATTGATCCTGATAACCTACACGCTCTTTTATCCAATTATGTTCAACTTCATTGGCTTCCCGGGCAAGCCTCTCAGCACTTACAACTTCACTTTTATAAGCATGAAGCGCGTGAAGCAAACCGACTGTAAAAGCTGAAGAAGAACCAAGTCCTGTTCTTGCGGGCAAATCACCCATATAATGAATTTCAAGCGGCAATTCCGCTTTCATAAATTTTAAGCACTCACGAACAGATGGATGCTGAACTTCATCAATTGATTGCAGCAGTTCTGTTTTTCTGTAACTTACCCGCAACCGGTATTCAAAAAAATCGTGCAGAGTATTTACTTTTAAATAACAATATTTGTCAATTGAAGCTGCGAGAACTTCTCCGCCGCCATGAGGTTCGAAAAACTCGGCATAATCGGTTCCGCCACCGAGAAAACTTATTCTAATAGGAGTTCGGGTAATTACAAGCATGTTTCTATTTATTAATTTATATTTATCATTTATTATTTATTAATCCAATTTCAACTTTTAAACCCAGCGAATAGTGAGCAAAGCGAGAATTGGATTATTAGTCCCCCTTTTAAGAACTTTAACTTATTCTCCATTATACCAGGGGGGGCGGGATGTTATTATGGATTATTGGATTATACTTCATAATTGGGCGTTCCGTGTTGGACATTGGATATTCATTCCCTTCATAATTGGACATGATCAATGAGTACATTGTTATTTCATTAGCCTTGTTGGATATGACCATGCGATAATAAGCATGTTATTTCATTAGGGATATTTAATTTGGATTATATTCCCTTATGTTGTCCATATTTCTTAAAAATTCTGCTGCTTTCTCCAGACGAACCGGCACCCCGATATCCAGAAAAGGAGCATTTGTCCGCCATACTTTCAATTCATCCGGTGACAAAGCCGGGAAAACATCTGTTTCATTTGACAGAGGGATTTTATTATTCCAACTTTTAGCCCAGTTCAGATCAATTAAATACATTCCCGCGTTAACCCATCCTTCACCGGAATTTTTTCCTTTTTCAACAAATGCGGTTATTCCGTCGTTTTCGTCTGTCAGCACAGAACCGTAATCGGTTACATCATCTTTTTTAGAAACGAGGATCGCAGCTTTACACTCCCCTATTTCTTTTACATCATTCAAGTCTGCCGGACAAAGGGTATCGCCGTTACAAACGAACGACCAACCGAGGTCATATTTTTGTGCGACAAATTTCACCGCCCCGCCTGTTCCGAGCGGTTTTTCTTCAATTGCGAAAATAATTTCGACATTTTCTATTGGATTTTCTGTAAAATAATCAATAATTTTTCCCGCCATATAGCCGATTGAAAGAATTACGCGGTTAACACCGAATTTTTTCAAAAATTCAATTTGCCATTGCAGAAAAGGTTTACCGGAAATCGGAATAAGCGGTTTCGGTAAATCAGGGTGAACCGATTTTATCCGTGTCCCCTTTCCTCCGGCAAGAATAACAGCTGTATCTGGAATTTTATTAATCATAATTTTATTTAAAAAATTAATTGTCAATTGTCGGTGCCTGAACCCATGTTATTAATTATTAAATATTCACTAACAGCATTTTCGGTTTCCGGAACGTCAAATATCTTGCACAATTTTTCGTTGTTAATTTCGTAATGCTGCTGCTCAGCAGAAGAATTATATTCAGCGTCAACATCAAGCATTTCAGCAACTTCTTTCAACGAAACAGTTCCCCGCGCACAAACATTAAAAACTTCATTTTCAACATTATTTTCGAGAAGATAACGAATCACCGCACCAACGGTTTTAGTCGGAATGTACTGGTAACGTGAATCGGGATGAACCCATAATTTCTCACCGTTCATCAGATCATAAACCGGTCCTTTTTTAAGTCCTGTCCCAACCATTCCGCCAAGCCGTGTAATAATCCATTTATCGCATACTTTTTTTACATATTGTTCAGATAGCCATTTGTGAAAACCATAGGGTGATTGTTTCGCGTTATCAATCTCAACAGTTTCCGCTGTACTTTTTTTATCAGAAAAATCTGTGTAAACATCAACTGTGGAAATATAAACATATTTCTTCGCCGGAAAATCGTAAATTGAACGCACAACGCTTCTGACAGATAAATCAAATTCTAATGCCGGCTGTTCCGCAGCAAGAAATTTCTTAGAATTGCCGTTCACATTGACAAGAACATCGCATTTCTCACCGATATGTTCATCGTAATTATCAATGTCAATGCCGACGCACTCATCGAATTTTGACAATTCGGCAAGAACAGTAGCACCAACAAATCCTTTTGCTCCAAGTATGAAGATCATAGTTTTCTTGTACTTTGTGTTTGGTACTTTCTTTGTGTTTGGTTGGTAGTTGGTAGCTAACAGACTGTACGGACGAGCACAGACAGCAATATTTAAAATTTCTTCAGTCCATTCCGTCCGTTTGGTCCGTTTTGTCCGTTTTGTCCGTTTTGTCCGCTTGGTCCGTTTTGTCCGTTTTGTCCGTTCAGTCCGTTTAATTACAATCTTATCGCGCCGAGTTTACCGTAATTTTCAGCAAACCATTTTATCGTTTCGTTAAGCCCGTCCTTCAAGGAAGTGTCACAGGAAAAATTTATCAGT
>Ga0164318_10001205_pt1 | contig 22573 bp, 39 predicted proteins | sample GuaBasSedimGuay9_FD_113734 | JGI IMG/M metagenome (GOLD analysis project Ga0164318, IMG submission 113734) | Subseafloor sediment microbial communities from Guaymas Basin, Gulf of California, Mexico - Guay9, Core 4571-4, 0-3 cm | ecosystem: Environmental > Aquatic > Marine > Hydrothermal vents... | reverse complement strand
GAGGCACCTGATAAGATGATGTCGTCATACCGTGCCATAATCCTAAACTTTCTACTTGCATCGATAATCGGGGCTATCGGTATAGGTTTGCAGTTATACGGGATGTGGGAAGGTGAGAATTTTAAACCTGCTTTAAGATGGTTTGCCGAAAAATATCCAGATGTTTACGTTCAGGATTTGTATGAATTAATCCATGTTGTCGATTATTCCACTATGCTACGCTTCATAGGTGTTGGCATTACTCTGGTATCGGGTATATTCGGAACGATAAATTGGTATTTCTTCAGAAAACTGTTGAAACTACCAAAAGGTTATTCAAAACCTGTTGGTCAAAAAGGTGAGGATAATGCAACTACTGTTAATAGATAAATCCATGTTCGAATGGGTTCATGAAGTAAACAGGATTTTAAGTAAAACAGAGTTGGGTATAAGAAGGGAAGGTGACAGAATAGTTTCGGATTATGATGTGATCTTATCGCATTTCTCAAGCAACCTTTCGAGTTTATATGCTATACCTGAAACAAAACTAATACTTTCAGCATACTTGAGAATTTTGGAAAAACTCGGAAGTGTTGCGAAATCGTTATTCTACATGCTTTCAAGCGTTGATATAACGAAAAGGATTTTAATCGTTTCTGGCAATTTCAGGGAAGAGTTCTTTTTCAATTCTTTAGATAAATCATACTATTCTAAAAAGGAACTGAAGTATTTAGAGGACGCATACCACAACATCATGGAGGCATTTAGGCAAATAGCAAGAAAATACATCTATACGCTACTTGCGGGAATTCAACCGATAATAGAGGAAGCACAACCTGAAACGTTGCCACAGTTCCAGCAACCGCAACAACCTTTAGGTCAACTTTACGGAACGAGTTTCAAACCTTCCATCTCTTATCCTACTACTCAACCTACTCAACAACCACAACAGTTTGGTGAGGTGAAAAGAAATGAATGGAGATAAATTACAACCTATTATATACATGAGTTATTTCGGAATGTTTGCCGTGATGTTGATTAGCATACTCTATGCGCCTTTATGGTTTACATCTTTAATCGGAGTGTTGGGTTCGTTTGTTGCCTCTCAATTCGTTTCAAACTATCTGAAAAAACGTTCAAGAAAGGAAAGTATTTTTTCTATTGCAAGGAAACTTGGTAAAGTTGTTGTAATGACTTTCATGCCACCAAACCGTGCTTACTTTTTCCTTGCTGATAAGGAAGTTTCATCTAATTCAATTAAACTTAAAATTCTGAAAAATCAGAAGTGGGAAACCTACAAATTTCCCTTATCTCCAGAACAGGAGTTTTTTGCGGAAGTTCCACCTCAAGAAATCGAAATAAAGAAGGAGTTCCACATAACCGAATTTCTCGAAAATCCTTTCATAATCTGGGAATTGACGGATCCGCAAAAACAGGTTTTCAGGGTTGAACCTGAAGGCGCGGAAATGGTCATTTTTGTCTATCCTTCTGAAATAATAACACAGGATCAGTTAAGGGCATGGAATTTACACAAAATTGGTGAAACTAAGAAAACCATAAAAGTTAAAGATGAGGAAGGAAAAACGGTCGAAAAATCGATAACAATTCCCGTTTATTCTCCAAATCCTTATGCGTTGGGAATGGATAACATAAAGCAACTTTCAGCATACCATCGTTTCGGTCAGATAACAACGATTTTGGAACAGACAAGGGAAATTCTGTCCCATGCGGAAAGGGTTATCGGCGTTAAAGCACCTTCTGGCATAGGTGGTTTTTTCGATAAAATAGTAAAGGATAAAAGAATTCTTGGTTTTATAATTCTTCTGGTTGCGGGTATAGTGTTGTTTGCTTTAGCGGGTCAGTTCTTCGGTGCCATGAATGCCCAGATTTCAAAGAAGATGACCGAAGAAATGCTGAAAAAAGGTGTTAAGGTATTCCCTTAGGTGGTGGTGATGGAATACACAAACATGGGTGCCCCCGGCGAATTTACATTCGGTGCAAAGGAATTTATCAGTTACAAGTTTTTGGAAACTTTTCATGAAAAATACACGAGGTTGGTGGATGCAATTTCAACCTACATCGCAAACTACAACGAGTATTCATCGTCTTTTTTAGTCAAATCAATTCACGATGAAAAGATAGAAGTCATAAAGACAATCAAGCGTGAAATGTCAAGCGTAATCTACTTTGTCGAGGTTATCAATTCGGAAATCGGTAACAAAAAGGTTTCTGAAAACATAGAGGAACTCAAAAGGATTTACAAAAAAATAGTTAGAATGAATGAAATACCTTATGAACTCCTTGAAGAAATGAACAAACATTTGAGTTACATAATGGGTTTGCTTTTCCTAACCGAAATAACGAGAAGATTTCCGTCCCGTGCCCAGCAACTTTTAGGAGATTTTGAGAGGTCGTTATGATGAAGGATAAAAATCTGGATTACGATTGGTTTAAAACAACGAGGGTTTTTGAAGTATTCACAAAAATGAAGCGTGCCCCTTCCGAAAGAAGGTTAAAGGACATTTGGTTAAAACCTAAAGAATACATAAAAATTACATCGGAATACTATCTCAATCAGACAAACGCATACGAAATGGATTTCTGGAGTTTAACTTTCGGTTACGAGGGTAGTGGAAAATCGAGTAAAAACCTCATGCAATATGCTTATTTAATTAAAAAACTCGGCGGTGATCCGAAAAAAGAAATAGTGAAGGATTTAATACTCATGCAGTCGGAATATGCTCAAACGGTTTATCTTTTTTCAAAAAACAAGATTTTCAAACATCCAATATTAACGGATGACGCACACTATATTTTCGGAAAATACTACGGGCTAACTTCTGAAAGTCAATCCTTATTGCAGTTGGCAAGGTTTAGTAGGGATCAGCAAATAATAAACCTATTGAATACACAAGTTCCACAGCAACTTTTCGCAGACATCTGGAGAGAAAGGGTAAACACATACGAATACTGTTTTTCTCTTAATGTTGTTGATAAAAACGATATGATAGTCGGCAGGTATATGTATGTTGCTTTTTACAACGTCGAAAATTCCCAATATCTGAGGTTATCCAAACTGGTGAGGTTACCGATTTTCTGGAAGATGATTATAACGAGGTATGTTCCGAATTACTTAACTCGTTTCGATGTTTTGTTTGATGAGCATAAAGAACTTTATTACACCTACAAATACATCAAAAGTTTTTATAAACAATTCTATTCATTACTTCGTTATCTCGGCGTAAGCAAGGGTAGGTATTTCGAGATGATTTTCAGGTTGCTTTCAGCGTTAACGGATGTCGAACCATACACGAATGAATACAAAGCAATCGTTGAACATTTCATAAGGAACCTTCCGGAACTGACGAGAAGGAAATTCTACGAATATGGTGTTATCAGGAAAAATCCAGACATGATGTCGCAGTCAAATCCAGAAGGTTTGGACATACATCCTGAATTGCTTTATTTGGTTAGGGAATATTCCGAAATAATAAAGGTAAGAACCGGGTTGAACAACGTTAATGTTAAATTAATCAAAAAAATGGCTAAAGAAAGCAAGGAAGAAGATTTGGTTATGGAAACGTTAAGAAAAGTTGCGGTCGAAACGGGAAGTAATTGGATAGAATATGATTATGCGGTTGATGGAATAAAAGGTGTTAAAAATGTTGATGATGTTTTAAAGCGTTTACACCGCAAAGGTCAGATTATTATTTCGGAAATTAACGGAAGAAGGTTAATCCGAATAGATTAGAAAATTAAACGAAATATATTCGATAATCTAAAAATCTTTATGATGATAACATGAAAACCGTAGGAAAATCGAAGTTGAAATGGAACATTTTTCTAAAGCGTAAAGATAGGTCTCTTATAGTAAGGTGTCCGAAATGCGGAGAAGTCGGCAGGTTATATTTCAGTAAAAACATGGGTTTCTATGTAAAGCATGGAAATAAGAAAACTCACCGTGTTTATGATGAAGCATTGGAAATTCCGTTACACGACCCACGAATAAACCTCATAAGGTATATAGGATCAGATTATTATGTTCTTCCCTATCTTGCTAAAATGATACCTCCACATACTACGTATGTGGAGGTTTTCGGCGGTTCTGCACCTTTACTTTTGAATAAATATCCCTCTCCCGTCGAAATTTACAACGATATAGACAACGATTTATACAACCTTTTCAAGGTGGTTAGAGAAAATTTCAACGAATTTAAAGAACATTTCAAATGGGTTATCTACTCAAGAACTCAATACTATCAATACCTGAAAGATTATAAAAACGAGACAAATCCGGTTAAAAGGGCTTGGAAATTCTTCTATCTTATGCTGGTTGCCTATTCTGGCAAGTTTTCGGCGGGTTTTTCAACAGGAAAAACAAGAAATCAAGCCGTTTCATTTTTCAACAAAATCAAAAACCTTGTGGTAATCCATGAAAGATTAAAGAACGTTGTTATCGAAAGTTTGGATTTCAGGGAATTGATTAAAAGGTATGATAGCGAACAAACATTTTTCTACGTGGATCCACCGCATTTATTCATAGTTACGGAAAAGTCGGATGATTACTATAAAACCGGTGGTTTTACTGATAAAGATTTTATGGATTTGCTCGATTTATTGGAACAGATTAAAGGAAAATTTCTTTTAAAACAAATCGATGTTGTCCCGTGGTTTCGAGAATGGATAAAGAAAAACGATTTTAGTTGTGTCCCGATAACTCTAACAAAATTCAGTAAGAAAAGCGTGAACGGTGCGAGGAAACCTGTCATGACTTACCTTTTTGTTTCTAACTATAAAGTGGTTAATTTCAAAAGGAAAAGGTTTAAATAATATACAAGATAAATAAATAAATATATGAAAAGAAAAATCGACCGGTCAAACATAAACAAATACTATGACTTATTCGTTAATGTTCTGAAAAAGAAAGCAATCCATGTTTCCGAAGTTCAACAATATCTTAACATTTCGGAAAGTTTGGCATTTTCGCTAATGAAAATCATGGCCAACAAGTTGGATTTGTTCTATTGTCGTGGTGTTCTTTACCTTGACCCAATCTTATCGAGGAAATTAAAAGAGAGGATAGTGGTAGTATGATAAAAGATGAAAAAAAGTTTATCAAAGAATTTCGGAAGTTTGTGAAAGAGGTTAGAAAACTTAATGATAGATTTGGTGTCGGCAGGAAATTCAATTATAGGGTTATGGCTTACATCCATGTCAAAGAAGTAACCGAATACCAAAATGCAACGTTGTTTACCGATGTCTATGAAAATCCTTTCAGAATTGACTTAAGAAAATTGGAATTCCTTTTTCCTGATGTCGTGCAGACAATCAGAAAGAAAAGAAGAAGAATTAATGAGGAACCAATCGAGTTAAAATATTCGTGGAGAAAATTCAACGTTAGAAGTTGGATAAAAAGGATGCTGAAAAAATGAACTTCGAAACACAATATGAAAGGTATGAGAAACTTGAGAAATTTTTAAACGATTTGCTTGAGGAATTCGGAAAAATAAGCGTGGACACTTTCTTTAAAGAGGCAAGAAAACGGGGTTTTTCGGATGGAGAAATCAGGGCGTTTTTATCAAGGAACGACGGTATAAAATTCAAGGTAAAGGTGTGGTGGATCTATGCAATCACAGAAGTTTAAAAAAGGTAGCGGTGGGTTGTTGCAGAAAGCGTTCAGAAACTTTATTAAACTTTTCCCTGAAGAACAACTTTTTTTCAAACATTCCGACGCTTCTGGCATATACTGTTACGAGACAACTCATTACATGATAACCGCAAAACGCTACATTTGGAACGGAATTATTTCGGTTCACAACAAGATATTGTTTGACGCTTACGCAAAACAAAAGAAAATCGTGGTTTTTATTTCGGAAAATAATTCCTTTTACTTTTTCAAACCTGAGAAGATTATGGATGAGGGTTATGAAAATCTACGTGGAAAGATTATCATGATTAATTTCCCCGTTAAAATTTCGGAAAGGGTTATTTCATTAACAAAAAACGGGTTGCGTAACTATGTTTGAATGGTTTGATATTTCGGAAATAGAAGGTAAAGGTAAAAAAAGAAAGGTAAAAGTAAAATTTTTACTTTTCGATATTCTCAACAAAATTCACAACGGTTACTTAACAACTGATATATACAAGAAGTATGGCATGCGTAAGCAAAACTTCTATTATTATATTAGAAAACTCAAAAATCTGGGTTTAATCGAGTTGGAATACAGAACTCTCGGCGGTGCAAAATACCGCTTAACTCCTAAAGGTAAAAATTTTTACGAAGGGTTTGTGTCGTCCCTGAAAGGTTACATTAGGTTACACCATGTTATCTTTACTTATCCCATCAAAAAATTCGGAAATTTGCGTTTCCAAAGGGATTGGTATGCTAACGGAACTCACTTCTTTTATCTCAAATGGTCTAAACATGTCGGCTTAAGGTGGAACCACGTAAGCATGGATGTAATGATTTCTTCTTTATGGGGTAAATCCCCGTTTGAGTTGTTAGATGAAGCAAAAAACCTTGCCAACGAGGTAATTTCCGAATTAACTAAAGTTCATGGCTTTGAATTTGGAGAAGGAAAACTAACGAGAAAACCACATTTTGCTATCATTAATCAGCAAACTCTTAACCTTGCTAACAAAATCTTCAAGAAACTTGGCATGGAAACAACAACAGAGGTTTCTAAAGTCGATGGTAGCGAGGGTTTTGCGGAGTATGAAATAGTAAGTGATAAGAACGATGAGGATCCAGAAGATTTGGCAAAATATGCGGAAATTGCTCAAAACTTTCCGAAATACATCTATGACATGCAGAAGGATATTTCCGAATTAAAACAAACAATAACAAACCAATTGGTTCCTGCAATTTCCGAATTATCAAGACAAATACAATTGCACTTGGAAGCAACTCAAGAATGGAAAACTTCGGCAACTGAAATAAAAAATTCAATTTCCGAATTAACAACCGTTTTGAAAAAATTAGTTGAAAAGTTAGGAGGTTGATATGAATGCCGGAACCAAAAAAGTTGAAACTTGCTGTGTATAGAGTTACAGAATGTTTTGGTGGTGGTCTTTATTTTGTTCCAATTAGGTTTAAGAAAAAATTCGAGAAAGTAAAATCGGAATGGTATTTATGTGATTTAGAATTTTTGGGTATATTCGAGTTTGAAGAAGGATTCGTAAAAAAGTTGAACAAACAAGATTTGCATGAAGGAGGTTGGTATTATGATGAAACCTACATCGAATGATGAGGTTAAAAGAATTTTTGTGATAGAAGTAGGATATGAAGGAAAAGTAAAAAGAGAATGGAAGGATGTGGCATGGTCATTCATATACAGGTTTGAGGAAAAACTTAGGGATATGATTGAAGACATCGAGGTAATGGACGATATAATTCAAGACGTTAATGATGAATTCAACTTGAAGCTTGAAAATCCTTCGGATATTGGAAGCGAGTTTTACATAAAATTAACAGAAGTGAAACCAAATGACACAAATAGAATAATAATCAGTCTAATTTTGAAGGAACGAATAAACAAACTTTTGAAAGAAATCGAGAAAAAACAAGAACAAATCGAAAAAAGTAAAGTTATAGATATACACACCAAATCAAGTTTTAAAGCCTCTCTGGATTGGTGTAAAGACCTAATCAAAAAGCTTTCGAGGGTGTGGTGAGAGAATGAAGAAAGAAAAATTACAAAAGCTTATGGAATTTGAAGATGCCTTAAGCGATTTAATAAGTGAAACATTACCTTTATCAGAATTAACAAAAGAGGAAATAGAGGAATTTTTTGGTGACAAAACTCTAACAGAATACATACTTGAAGTTAAAGAGGAAGTAGAAAGTTTCTCTGGGGTGATTGAGGAATGAAAGATGAAAAACTTACGGAAGGTGTAACCTGTTTGAGTTGCGGAAGTGTCATATTCGGTATAAGTAAGTTAATCGATCATGTAGTAGAATATGGACACAACTATTTTAAATTTGGAGAAGGTAATGGAGTTGTTTTCATCAAGGTTTTGTTGGATAGAAAGAACGCTTATAGGTTTTGGAATGATGAAAATGAGTGATCGTTATGTATAAGGTATGGGTTAAATGCCCCAATTGTGGTATGGTGCAAAGAACTAAATCGTTCAACCAACACGAATGCGTTTATTGCGGCCATACTTTTACAATATTTCCGAAATTCAAAAGAAGTAGAGTTATTAAAGTTGAAGGAAACTTTTCGGAATACCAAAACGATGTTTCAAAATTCTTACATCGAAGGTGGAGGAAGTGATTCCGAATAGATGTCAGGTTTGCGGTGCTCATGTTTCCGTAGTCGGCAGGTTAAGAAAATTTAAACTTAACGAAAAAAGAAGTATATATGTTTGCAAGTTTTGTTTTTTTAAACTTTCCGAAATAAAAAAAGGGAAACCTCATCTCATGTGATAACATGCCGAGAAAACCTAAACAACTGCATTGGAAGTGGAGAATAATCCCGAAGGTGAGAAAACATGCAGAAAAAGGAGGACAGGGAACTGAAACTCATAAGAGAGTTGGAAAAACTTCTTGGGATCCCACCGTTGGGTGAGATAAGTGTTGCGGATAAAGTCGGTGCTTGACTTCCTTTATTTTTTACTTTTTTTATCGTTTCTGATTTTTAAAGAAACTCCAGAAGAGGAACCTTCCAGAAATTACATTTATCTAACATGGATAAAATCACAGATAGTAAAACAAAGTTCTTAACTTTTTTCTCTTTCTGTTTGGATACTTCAACCTAACAAAATTCTCTTTTTCTCTTAAATCTTCCCCTTCCACCACGAACACATATTTAGGTTTCATGGTTATTATTTCGGAAAATATATATTTAAATCTATTGTTATTTCGGAAACCGTAACATTTATATATTTATTTATCTAATTTTATTTCGGAAAACAAAAAAGGAGGTGGATAAATATGAAAGCAGGTTCATTTGCTAAAACACTTCAATATATTCTTGCAGGGAATTGGTTTGTTTTCGGTGGGATTGTCAGTAAAGTAACTATGAACAACTACTATGTGATTGTTGGGTTAGGTGTTGCGGTTGTTTATCTTTTAGTTGATAAGTTGGTCGATTTGCTTTATGGTAGTAAGGAATGGAGAGAAATTGAAATCTAAAGGAGGTGTTGGTATGCAACTAAAGGTGTTGGCTATCAAAAAACTTTTTGTCGATAGAGGAGTTCTGAAAATCAGCAAAACACTATATGACGCAAAAACAGGGACTTACAGGGGTTGTGTCAAACCACTCAAAAGAGTTTCAGATATGAAAAGAGAATTGAGAAGGATAAAGAAGTGATAGGAATGAAAGTCAAAAACATATTCGTTGAAATAACAAAAACAGTATTGGTTGACACAGAGGCAAAAGACAAAACTTTCATCATCGAGTTCAATTTCTCTAAAACGAGCGAAAAAGAGAACTTTAAACTACTGGGGGTCTATATCAAACCACCAAATGGCAGAGAAGTTTTCATCAGTAAGACAGAATTAAAAGCACTTTTGACTGCTTTAGATGAACTTTCTTATGAAGAAGAAATAAAGAACTTGAAAAAACAGGAGGTTTGAAACATGGTAGTCATAATCGAGGGTAAAATCAAAACATTCGACGCGGAAAATTCAACAGTAAACATAGAAAACACGGAAGGAAATCTTATCAGGGATCTCAAGATAACAAAACGTGCCATGTGGGATTTCTGTTATTTAACTTTTGGTAGGAAGAAAACTTTAGAACTCAACAAGAAATTCGGAATTGTTAAGGTTTTCCTTGAAGCAATCAGGCAACAAAATAGAAATTTGCAGTTTATCCATACAGGAAAAAGCATAATAGCAACCGCAACAATAAAACATGATGTGACAAAATCGGAAATCTATGAAAAGATGTTCGATGAATTAATCAAGCAGAAATTCAAAATGGAAACAAGTTATTACTTGGGATTTTCAGGAAAAACCGTTTTTCTCCAACAAACCAACCTTGCAGAAGTCGGCATTCAGTTTTTCAGCGGCGACATAACAACTTTCAAAGCAATAAGAATAACTAATGCGGTTGTCATAACGAGTTGTTTAAATCCGATTTCATACCTGAAAATCAGAAAGGGAATTCTCTTAACTCATTCGGAAGTCATGAAAAACATAAATCCAGAAATCTTCTTGAAAATCAAAAGGTTTGAAAGTAGAACCGAGACAAGACAGAGAATTTCTCAAGCAATCGATGTTGCGGTCAACAACCTGAAAGTTATTTCGGAATTCTATGAGAAAAAGATAAACACAGAAATAAATGATGAAGAAGCAAAATATCTTTTATCGGCGTTCTCTTACTCATACGGTGTGAGTGTTGGAATAATGCAGGAAGTCTGGGAAAGGTATAAGTTCAAGGAAGTAGGTGATCATGGAAACACGATATGGGCTTTAGCGATGGCATCTTCTTGGGTTGCAAGGTATTCCCAGAACTTCAGGAACGACTTGAGAAGACAGAACTTAAGCACTCTTGCGGGTGCCTTAACTCTAATAGTCGATGTTAAAAAAGCGGTTGAGACAATCAAGCATGAATTCAGAAACAACAAATACTTTAAACAGAGGTTGAAGGTTTTAGAAATCTTAGGTTAATGTTTTTTCTTTTCCTTTTTCTCATATTCCACATAAACAAGGTATTTTTTACGTGGTCTAACAAAAGCACCGCCGCTTATCCTTCTTTTCCTACTCCATTTCAGTTTCCACTTTCCCATAACTTTATATATCTGATGTAACTAAATAAATAAATATGATAGTTGAAAAATTGATAACTTACAGAATTCCGATAGATGAACTTCTTAAGAAGTTCAGGATAAAGGGTAACGTTAAGGATATTCAACTGAAAAACAAGGAACTTGTCATAAACATAATAAGGAAAAAAGAAACAAGAAGAAAAAAACAAGAAGAAGAACCTAAAGAGGAAGTAAAACAGGAAGTGGTTGAACAACCAGAAACCGAAGTTTCCGAAAAAACGGAAGAAGTCGAGGAAGTCGCAGAGGCACCGCCCGTTTCATTTTAGAAAAATTTTCCCGATTTTTTCGGTTTTTCTTTTTCCTTAATGTTTTAGAGAAACATTATGACGTAAACAACTTTCATCAGCGTTTGTTTTTTCTGTCATTATTTCGGAAATACCAAAACGTTTTTAAATTAAAGAAATAAATAAATAAATATGAAAGTTTTGGTTACGGATGGAGAAATTTTGGAAAGGTTTAAGAAGGAATTCGGTAAAGAGGTTTTCCACAAAATCGACGCACTCAACCTAATCAAAAAAATTTACTATGAAAAAACGGGTAGTTTTTGCTCAACAAACACGGCAAGGGATAAATTGAACAATTTGATATTGCTTGGCATGGTTAAACCTGAAGGCATAAACTTAATGAGGTTGGTTGGTAATGAGAACAAGGAGAAATGATTTAGACATCGAGAAAATAATTAGGAAATACAGGGGTCTCATTCTGGAGAACCTTTACAAATCGGACGGTTATGATTTTGATAGGGTCGTGTCGCTTTCTGACGGTCGTTATGATGTTATTTTTGTGATCTACAGAAAAAGGTGTAAAGATGATTAAAGAAATAATCCTTGCCATATTTCTAATCTGGTTTGGAATTTCAGCATTATACACATCAATCGTCAATTCAAAATATTTTGAGTTTATCGGCGGGTTTCTTTTGTGTGCTGGGTTGTGGTTGATTTCCGAAATAATTAGAAGAAGAAAGAAACCAAGATATTACTTCGGAAGGTGGTATTAGTGAAGGAATATGAAATCAGGCAGTTGATAGAAAACTACTTTTTGTTGCGAGTGTTTGGGAGGTTTGGAGAAAAATGAATAATTTGCCCGTGACAAAACCATATCCGATAGAATATCTTGGTCATAAAGACATCATTACTCCAGAGAGGTGGATGGAAAAATGAAAGTTTACATTTGTCAATATCCTACAAGAAAAGGAATTTGTGGTTTCACTACTCTTTCAAGAAAAGAAATTCGGAAACATCTTAAAGAAGTTCACGGTGTAAGGGCGGGTAAGGATAGTTTCGGTTTGAGAAGAACTCCACTTTCAGATTTCTACAAATCGGTTGATTATGAAGAATGGAAGAGGTCGAAAGAATGAGTTTGTTCATGCTGGTCGATTTGCTTTATGAACCTCATTTAAAAAACAGAACAAAAAGGGAAATTCTCAAGTTAATTCTTTCGGAAGCGGACGCATACATAGGTATCGAGATGTATAAGTTGAGGGAGAAAGTTAAAGAAAGTTTTGGGAAGAATGGAGTAAACGTTCTATATTCTGTTGTTTCACGTTTAAAAGAACTTGGGATCATAAAAATCAAAACCGTTAGAGATGAAAAAACAAAGCAAAAAATTAGGGTTTTGGTTTTAACACCTAACACATTTGAATGGAATATTAGAAAAATTGTTAGAAGCATGAAAAAATAAATAGGAGGTGGTGCCGGTGTCTGATGAAAAAAGAAAGTTCTACCAAATCTACTGGGAAATCCCGAAACTCATGGTAAATCCGAGTTATCTGGTTGCGGACGTGCTTAATAAAATGATGTATAATGTCGGTCAATTGTTCCAAGTGAAGCACGACGCGAAACAGTTTATCTTTCTGTTCAAAAAAGGAGATATAGAAATAAAGGTTTCCGAAAAGTTGGACTATTACAACAGGATTTTCATTCACGTTAGTTGTGTGGATCAGGGTCAGTTAAAGAAAATTGAAAAGATTATAGAAAGTTGCATAGAGGCATGGGAATACAAAGAAAAAGAGGAATGAGGTCATGGTAACAGATGTTTCCGAAATTCTTGATAGGGTAGTGGATAAGCAAATGGAACAGTTTAAGAAACTCAATATAATAACAAACGTTAGCGATGAAGAATTCAGGGAAGTTCTCAAATCAATATACAAGGATATAGTCGAGGATGTTCTATCAATTATCAACGGTTTAATCGGAAAAACCATAAAGTTGGTTGAAAGTAAAAATCCCTATCCTGAAGACATCTTTACGGATCCAACACAAAAAGAATGGGAAACGATGAAAAAATTATTTCGGAAACGTGGCTTATCTCCAGATAAGTTTTTTGGTTCTTTTGGTAGAAAGGTTTGGTTAAATTGTGTTTTTACTCTTAAAAAAGAGTTTGAAATGGTGGGGTTGTATGGTAAAAAGGAAAAGAAAAAAGAAGAATGAAATGCATATGTGGACTTGGGACGATTTGATAGACGCATACGGCGATATTTATAAAGAGAAAATAAAAGACAGGAATGCGTTAATTTTCATGCTGGCATGGGTCTTAATAGGTTTATGGTTTGGTTTATTTCTCGGTGCTAAATTCATGATGGGTTACTTTTCCGCTATCATTATGGCTTTCATAGTTTGGTTTCTAATGTTCCGTTTCAAACTTTTTGAAGATGAAGAATGAATTTCCCGATAATTCACGTTTAAACCTTACAAACCTCAATTTTTTACCAAACTAACCGTTTGCTAATTAACCTTTAAACCTTAATAACTACTCAAACAATAAAGGTTACGCAGGAAACACTTTTTCATTCAGATAATTAATGTTTAAACCTTAATTAATTCCACATTCTCGTTATTTCGGAAAAAATAATTTATATCAACTTTCCGAGTGTTTAAACAGTAATAAAAAATGGAGGTGTAATGAAAATGGCATACGCTGAACAAAACATCTGGGACTTCGTCGTAGATGGTCTCTTCGTTGAATACATAGTAGCACTCTTGGGTGCAATAGCGGCAACGACTAACTCCTTCAGCGCACTATTATACGCAATCTTCGGTAAGACAGTAGAGGACAAACTTTCAACAATAAGTGCCAACTGGACAGACACGCTAAAAACCGTGTTAAGTGATTCCGCAACCATGTTAAAAGAAATAACCTCAACTGAAGGAACAGTATTCCCAATAGGTCAATACATCATAACCTTCGTGTTGTTCATCGGTTCCGTTCTTGGTGTTGTCAGCATCGCCATGACAACGATAAGACAAGCAAGAGCGGTTCCTGCCGCTGTGCCTGTATCACCAGCGTAAACCTTTAAATACAGCGTTTAACTAAATAACAAATATGAGGATAAACTTTCCCTCTTTTTCACTTTTTTTAACAACTTCTGGTAGAAAAATTAATCTAATTCGTTTCAAAAACGTTTATTTTGGAGACAATTCGGTAGCAAAAATCAAAATTGAGGATGCGAAACCTAACAAAGTTGACACAATAGATGACTTTCTCGGTGTCATGTATGCTTTATTTACTGATTTTCTAACAGGTAATTACGTTTTAACTCATTACATGACAACTGACGGAAAAGTTGCGGTTACCAAAGCAACACCGAAACTTTTGAACGGTCGGATAAGAGTTCTCTTACTTCTTCTTAACAAACATCCGGAACTGAAAAAATACAAAACAGACGGGTTAAAGAAATTCATATATCAATTATATAGGTTAATAGTAAACGGAAGAAAAGAGGAAGCAAAAGCAAAATTGCTTAATTTTGCAGTCAAAACGGGAACTCAAAACCTTCTTAACTACATCGAAATGAGAATACTATCGGTAAAATCCAAACCTAAAGTTTTAATCGGTGGTTAAATTGCCTGCATTCATGGTCGTTGTTCCTTATTTAGCAAGTGTAGGTTTAAGTGTTGGTTTGGGTTATGTTTGGAGAAAATATGTAGAACATGATGTGAAACCTTTAGAACCTCATGAGGTTGCTACTGATGTGGCACTCGGTTTAATTCCAATTCCCGCTGGTGGTGCGGTTTCTAAGGTTCTTGGTCGTGCAGGATTGTCTGTTGCAGAAAATGTTGGTAAAACCATGTTGATTAGAGGAATAGAGGGTGCGGGTGCTCTTGCAATAACGGATCTTGCAGAAGATTTTATCCGCCCAACGATGTATTGTTATTTCGGAAGTAAAGAAGCAAAACAACAGTATTGCACAAAAGAAGGAAAACCGAAAATCGAAATCCATCCCGAAACTTTACCGTTATCGGCAACCGCAGGATTTATCGGTGGTGCAATTATCGGTGGAATAGAACACGGTGTTAGAACAGGTAAAATCCCCGTTCCTAAAATCGGTAAAGTTAAACCAACTCAACAGGAAGAGTGGATGGGTTTATACATAGAAAAAGGTCATAAAGCAAAGCCTGTTTTCGGGTTTGCTAAAGAAAAAGGAGAGTGGTTTATACATTTCGGAAGTTATGAATTTCCATCAATTTCCGAAATGCCAAAATCGGGTATTATAATCAAATCCCCGATAGAGAAGAAACTTCTTAAGAATGCAATCATCGAATACTTTAAAAAACATCCCTACAATCCGAATATAGCAATCGATCCTGAAAAAGGAATAATCGCAATTAATAGAATTATGGAAGTTGTTGATAAATCACCAAATCCACCGTTGATTAAATCTTTAAAGGAAGCATTAGATAAATCTCCTCGTTTGCGAGACGTTTCCGACGATTTAGTTTATTTCATCAAAAAATATAAGGCGAAAGCAATTGTTTATGGAAGTCAAGCACAAGAAATGTATGGTGCTTTAGGAAGAGTGGGTCATGATCTTGATTTAAGGATAGACAAACCTGAACAACGAGCAAAAGAATTGTTGCAAATATTAAAGAAGAAACTTGGAAACAACGTTAGAATTTCTCCACAATACCCAACATTGATAGAGCGTAGAATAAACGGGAAGTGGGTTCACTTAATAGATATGCATGGTGAAGGTTCGTTAATCGATTACCTTCTGGGTAAAAGTGAAAAGTATATCGGTTGGGGTTTTCGTCCCAAACCACCGGTAAAAACTCAAGAAGGTTTCTACGTAATGAGGTTAACCGAACAAAACATAAGGAAAGGTGTTTCTACTTTAGGAGTTTATCCCGAAGGTATCCGTCCCGAATTACATAGGTTAAAAGATATCTACGATTTCGAGTATGTTTCAAAATTCATGGCAAAATATTTAAGGAATATAGGAAAAAAGGAAAGCGCCAAAATCATCGAGGAAAACCTCAAACTTTTTTCAAAAGCAGTTTCTCCAGAGTTGCGTGCTAAAATAATGCAACAAATCGGAAATATTTTAACAAGGGAAGGAATTGTTTTCGTTCCAAGTGGTGGTGGATCCTACATAACTCCTTCAGTATGGATAAGTTCAATAATGCCTTACAACATCTTACCTTCAAAATCTCCAAAACCTTCCGAAAAACCGAGTGAAGCATCTAAAATTTCGGAAATTCCTCAAAAACTACCGCCATCTCAATCTCCATCACCTTCCAAACCTTCTTACATACCTTCCGAAATACCACCGTCTCCATCTGAAAAATCAAAATCCCCGTCACCTTCCGACATATCGATTTCCATTAGTCAATCTCCATCGGATTACGGTTACTCATATTCATATCCTTCCTTATCAAAAGTTTCCTATCCTTATTACACACCAACATTAAAAACGAGAATTCCTTCAAAACTCGGTATGTTACCGGTTCCATCATTCGGTGGCGGTGTTAATAATTTAAATGGACAAACACAATTATTAACTGAATGGGTGCCTGAAATATGATAGAAACAAAGGTTATTTCAACACCATTCGGGGTAAAAACAATAAAAGTGATCAAAGCACCGAATGTTATAAACAAAAGAAGAAGAACAGGCATGATTGTCGCACGTTTTCTTGCTACTTCTCCCTATGCGGCTATCTATGACAGAATGAAACAGTTGGAACTGGAGAAAGACAGACAATTAAGGGAAATGTTGAGGCAAATGCGTTTAGAAATGATGAAACAACAGGATTATTGGACGAAAAGACAAAAACAATTGGAATGGCAACAAAAGATAAAGGAATGGTTGGCACAGGTTGCGGCTAATGCTTACATAAACATTTACAATACAGCGATTTCCGCCGGTGCATCATCAGAGGAAGCACACAAATACGCAGAAAAAGGTGCAAGAAAAGTTGTCGGTATAGTCGATGATTTGGTTTTAAGAGGTATCGAAAAAGGTAAAGAAGAAGTTGTCAAACGGGAAATCATGAAAGAAATAAACAAAACTTCTAAAGAAATAACAAAACAAAAACAACCATCTAAATCCACATCATATACTCCAAGTAAATCAGGAGGTGGTGGTCATCGACGTAGTTCATATAAACCACCCGAAGTTTCAAAAGCAGAACGTGAAGCATTAAGTTTTGTTAAACAACAATCAATCGTGCCGGGAAAAGAAGAAGAAGTTATGAAATCACTTTCTCCTTTAGAGAAAGCAATCGTGCATCAGGAAGTTAAAAAGAAAACAGGTTATACCGCATTTGAAAATCCCTTTACAGGGAAAACCGAATATGTTAAAACTTCTCCTAAATCCACTCAAACCACTAAAAAATCGGAAACTAAAAAGAAATCTGGTGGTAATTGGTTTGCAGACATGGTTGTTAACACGGCTAAAACGATTTTAAGCGTGGGTCTCGGTTTAAGGTTTTAAACAGAAATAAATATATAGCAAAGCAAAACAATAAATAGGGATAAAAATGTTTTTCAACACCCTAAAATTCATTATTGTAACGATTATTTTTACCTTTATCATAGGTGGTGTCGTTTATCTATTTCTTGCACCGTTCAACCAGATGGTTTTCTTTCAAACGGGAATTTTTCAGCAAAAATTTAAGCAAATGGCGGAGGAACGGATAACTTTACTAAACAACTCTTCTTCGATTAAGACACCTTTACTGAATGCTTCCGTTGAGGAAAACGAATTTGAAAACAAAATCATAGAAGCAAGAAAAAACGATCAGACATTCTGGGTTTTGTTTTCGATAATAGCATTTATATTTAGTATATTGTTCTATACGGGTTGGACACAAATAAAGCGTGGTGGATCATGAATGAAAATAAATTAATCAAATCTATGGTATGGTTTTCTTTAGTGTTTATTTTCCTTTTTTCACAAGTTAAAGCAATAACAACATGCTCAGAAACATCAACATTTTCCTCATGGACTTATTGTAGGGACATTACGATAACAGATGATGAGTCAGTAAGTGATTTACAGATGAAACTTGTGATAGACACGGCAACTCTAATCTCTGAAGGTAAAATGAACTCTGATTGTAGCGATTTGAGGTTTGCTGACGAAAGCGATAATGAATTAAGTTATTGGATAGAGGATGGAACATGTAATTCTGCTTACACGGTTGTGTGGATTAAAGTTTCAACAACAAACGGCGATAAAAAAATTTTCATGTATTACGGAAACTCTGGGGCAACATCTGTAAGTAATGGAGACGATGTTTTTCCGTTTTTTGATGATTTTGAAGGGACAAGCATAGATAGTAGTAAATGGAGTGTTGTTTCGGGAACATGGAGTATAGAGGACGGAACATTAAAATACACGGATAGTGGTGGAGACAGTTTTATAGTCGGTCAGTTCTCAACAACATGGAATACAAAAACTTATGTCGCTGAAACAAGGTATAAGGTAGAAGATAAAATTTATTCATGGGGAGGCATTGGTATAGATAGCACGGATGATGCATCATCGTTTTACAGGACTGCTTTAGGTTATTCTGGTTCGTTGTCATGCGATATTCACAGAGTTCAGAAAAAATGGACACCTTACAACGATGAATGTGTTTCAGGATGGGAGACAAATCATTGGTTTGTGTTAAGAATATATCAGGATAGTTCAAATGTTTATGGTGAATTCAGGGAAGGTGAGTATGGTTCAACTTACTATGACTTAAACAACGATAACCAACTTGCTGACACATCATTAAGTAGTGGTAAAATCGTTTTAACAGGTTATAAAGCAGACGTTTGGTATGATTGGGTTTTCGTTAGAAAATATGTTGAAACGGAACCAACATATAGCGTGGGAGAAGAACAATATACCTCTACTGAAAATTTGCCTCCAACAATTGAAATTTCATCTCCAGAAAACACAACCTACTACACAGATAATATAGATTTTATTTTCAAAGTTACCGACGATAATTCAACAACTTTTCATGTCAAGGCATGGTTCGGTTCCACATTACTTTATGACAATTCAACATATCAAAACAATACGGAAATAATAATAAACCTACAGAATTACATAAATGAGGATAACACCTTTTATGTGAAAGTATGGGCAAATGACATGGATTCAGAAACACCTCAAACTTCCGAAAAAACCATTTATTTCACAACCGAGTTATACTATCTTTCGTCCGATTTGTTGAATGTTTCCGAATATTCAGGAATAGAATATGGTGAAGTAGTTAGAATAAAAACAATTGGAAGGTGTGGAGATGAATTCGGATCAGCACAAACAAACATAACAATAAGTTACAACGGTTCAACTCTATTCTATCATACTTTAACCTGCGATAATTTGACAAACACATTCTATGATACATGGCATGCGACAACCGAAGGAAATATCACTCTTAACATAACTTTATTTAAAGTGGATGGAAATGTTGGAGAAAATCAACTACAAAACTTTACGGCAGATTTAACACCACCCGAGGTAAACATAACTTCAACTTTCCATGTCGGTTTCTTCTTAACACAACCTGAGGAAACGGGAAGTTATTCTGCAAGTGACACTATTTCCCCATACCTCAATTGTTCTTACAATTTCGGAAATTCGACGGGTGAAGAACAACTAACACCTTCCGATTACGGGACTGAAAGAAACCATACCTTCCACATGCAACACTTAAACACGAGTTTAGAGGTTAGTTGTGTCGATATAATAGGACACAACACAACTCAAACTTTAATTAAACATGCTTATGTTTTCAAAATAAAACCGATAGATGAAGAAACGGGAGTTTACGATGAAGACTTGTGGGTAGATAGCGTAACGGGTAATGCTTCTTTATTCAGGTTTTCAGCGTTTGATAAAAACATGAATGAAAGTTATATTTTTGAAAATATTTCGGAAACCGTTTATTTGCAGTTACCAATAACAAAAGAATGGTGGTTGAGGTTTGAACAGACATACTCGGATATAGTTGTTTCGGGACTTTACGATTTGGAATACACTCCGGAAACCGTTTATGTCTGCACGGCACAGGATAAACCATACATCTATCAAACTGCCTACTCAAGTGTTCAACTCGAGGGTGCATTCGGTATAACGAGAAGTGATACGGGTTGTGTCAGGACAATACAACCAACGGGTATAGTTGAAAATGGTTATGGTTTTTACTTCTATACCATGCAGGGTCAGTATGCATTATGGTATATACCTGAGGAGAAAACATGGGAAGATAAACTTCTTTTAGCAAGTTTCCCCGGTGATGCTCAAACTGTTGTGGATCTCGAAAGGGCATTATTGTTAATTCAGGAAATTTCGGAAATTCCAATACCAAACTACGGTTTCCTCTTAATTTCAAAAGTTAGCGGTCAGAATGCAACATTAATAAGATATTTGAGCACGGAAACCTTATCGAAATTCCAGATAAACCTAACAAGACTCGGAGAAAGCAATCCATTTTACACACAAACACTTTACGATGTTCAATCCGTCAGGTTGCAGATAAATTGGGATACTTTCGGGCTTAATTCAAGCGATATAATATATGTTGACTACTATGTTGAGTATGATGATGGAAGATATGATGAAGGAAGGATAAGGACAACACCAACGGGTAGGGAAATCTGGTTCTTGTGGTGGCAGACGGTTGCCTTAATGAGCATTCCTTTAGTTTTAACATTCGTTAGAATACTTAACATAAAGGAAGTGTTGATTTACGGAATACTATACATTATATTTGCGTTAATACTAATACCACATAGTGAAATCAATATCTGGGTTCAGGGTTTCGGGTTGATGGCTATCGTTGCCGGTGCGGCGGTGGTGGTGATAATATCTAAACTGGTGTGAGGTATGGCATTCATAGAAAAATCCGAAAAAACGTTTGCAAGATGGAGTCAAATCATACTTTTCTTTAGTTTATTCACTACTTTAGTTTTCGACGCATTCGGTTATTTTGGTTATGATGTTTATCCAACGGATTTAAATCAAATCACGTGGGGGACAGATATGCTGAGTGATGCGATAGCAACCTTACAGAAAGGTTTGGGAGTGAACGTCATAATTGCGGTTCCTCAAATAGTCGGTGCGGTCGCAACTATTTTTGTTCAACTCATGATAAACAGTATTTTACTCATAAATTGGTTAATCAACAAAGCACTCTACATAATATTTGTTTTAGTTGCTTTGCCTGAAAGCACGGCAACAACCTTATCGAGCATCCTCGCATGGATTTTGGAAGCACCTTTAATTGTGGGAATGATTTCGGAACTCGGAAAAATCGTTTATTCATTCCTACCGTTTGGTAGTGGAGGTGGATAACATGCAACTGTGGGATCTCACAACAATTCAAAAATTGTTTAGTGGAGAATTTCTCGATGTTCTATTTCCTTTAGGTGCAAATTGGTATATAACTTTACTACTGTTTGCTCTATGGCTTTACATAATAAAGAAAGGTGGTTTGGAAAAAGGTTTGTATGCGGGGTTACCTATTTTCCTTTTTGGAAGTATTTTCATGATTATTTGGTTTGGTTTCGATGTTGTTAAGTTTAACGTCAGCGTTATGCTCATAATCTATGTGCTGGTGTGGGTGATCCATACCAGATTGTTCCAGAAACTATAACCGTAAGGGATTTAAAGAGGTAAAATAAATAAATAAATGTGTTGAAAATGCTCAAGAAAAAGAAGTTTGATTTGGAAAAACTCAAGAAAGAGTTCCATAAAATCAACTATCAGAAACTAATCCTGTCGAACAAAGCGTTACTACTCAAAATGCAACAATCAAACGAAGCGGACGTGTTGGAAAGGGAAGTTTTAAAGATTTCAAAAAAATGGAAGATGGTTTTTGATGTCAAAATTCGCTCAACAACCGTGAAAATGGAAGGGTTGGTTGACGTCTCAAACTCGATATACAATCCCGTTTTTCAAAATCTCAAAATAACGGTTAGCACGGTCAAAGGGTTTTTGCGAAAAACAAAAGAAAAAATCGAGTTTACCGTCAACGGAAGCATAGATAATTTAACATTTGAACCTAAAAATATAGACATCAGATATAAAAAGTTGGTTGCGTTGTTCCTAATTCCTGCATACATAAGGAGTGTTTTGCATCCGATAGGTATGAAAACGTTTAACAGAATTCACGGTAGTGGTGCTCATGGTAACGGGTAACTATAATTATCTAATCCCAACTCCAAGCGTCTTAACTTTACTTTTCTTTAGCGTTATCATGCCATTCATACTCACGGGTATAAATCTTTGGATATTCTACTACATGATAAAAAACAGACAAAACTATTGGAAATTCAGAAACGGTGTTTTTGCTTTCTTGATAGTTTTGCTTATAACTTATCCTTTAAGAATTGTTGCAAGAACTTTAACACTTTCCGAAATGGTGTTGGCAACCGAAACGGAAAGTGATTATATCGGAACCATAATTTCAGCATTAGGGTATGGTGAGTTGTTCTGGTCGGCGGTTCTCTATCAGAACATGTATCCCGTCATGGCCTTACCTTTTGCCATACTTTATCTATCCGTCATTTTCTTTAGAAGAAAAATCAAAAGGAGG
>Ga0164318_10001203_pt1 | contig 22586 bp, 17 predicted proteins | sample GuaBasSedimGuay9_FD_113734 | JGI IMG/M metagenome (GOLD analysis project Ga0164318, IMG submission 113734) | Subseafloor sediment microbial communities from Guaymas Basin, Gulf of California, Mexico - Guay9, Core 4571-4, 0-3 cm | ecosystem: Environmental > Aquatic > Marine > Hydrothermal vents... | reverse complement strand
GGAAAGAGGGCTTAGTGAATACACTAATAAATTGGTAAGACAATACATCCCTAAAAAATCAAATTTTAATCAATTTAACAATCAGTATATTAATGAAATACAGCATAAAATTAACAGGAGGCCAAGAGAAACTCTTGATTTTAATAATCCTAAAGAACTATTTTATAAATTTGTAAACTGAAAATTGCGTTTGCGACTTGAACCTACCATGAGAATATTTTTGATATTTTATCCTAATTCATTTAATAAAAAACATTACCTTTGCCGCCCGAATTGTGATCTGTTTCATAGTTCATAAATTTTTTTTTCATTTATAAGAAAGGATCGTATTATTATGATTATCGTACCTATTAAAGAAGGCGAAAATATTGACAGAGCCTTAAAGAAGTTAAAGAGAAAGTTCGAAAGAACAGGAACTGTAAAAGAATTACGTGCTCGTAAAGTTTATAAAAAACCTTCAGTGGTGAATCGTGAGAAAATGTTGAAAGCAATATACGTTCAACAATTACGACAAAACCAAGAAATATAATCTTAGGTAAGATTAAACGTAATTTTCGAGGGCTTTTTCCGATAATAATTGCTATCTTTGTTGATGTGATTACGGAAAAAGCTTTTTTTATGCCCAATAATTACACCTTAATTATTCTAATATAGAAGCAGTGAATAAAGAAATTCAGGATTTTATTGATTATATACAACTTGAACGAAGATATTCAGTGCATACAGTTAGTGCTTACAGCGTAGATATTGAACAATTCCAATTATTTTTGAATGAAAATTATAGTATTAATATAGTAGATAGTGATTTTGCTAATATTAGAGCATGGATAGTCTCCCTTAATTCACAAAAAATATCTAATAGAAGTATAAATAGAAAGATCTCAAGCCTTAAGTCTTTCTATAAGTATCATCTTATTTGTCAGAATATAGATGTCAACCCCGCTACAAAGGTTAATGTACTAAAGACTGAAAAAAAACTTCCTGTTTTTGTTGAAGAAGATAAAATGGAATATCTATTTGATGAGCTTAAGTTTTCTGAAGATTATATGGGTGTTTTTTCAAAAACTATTTTAGATCTTTTTTACGGTACAGGGATTAGGGTAGAGGAGTTAGTTAATTTGAAAGAGATAGATGTAGATACTGATAAGCTCCAAATAAAAGTCCTGGGAAAGCGAAATAAAGAGAGGATTATACCTATTTCGAATACTGTAGCTCAGCAAATTAAATTGTATATAACTTTGAAGAAAGAGGTCATAAGTAATGCGAAAATGAGTGAATTTCTATTTTTAACTAAAAATGGGAATAAAGTATATAAAAAACTTGTGTATCGTCAGGTAAATTATTATCTTAGTCTCGTCACAACAAACAGTAAAAAGAGTCCGCATGTATTACGTCATACATTCGCTACACACCTTTTAAATAAAGGGGCAGACCTCAATGCAATTAAAGAAATATTGGGGCATGTTAGCTTATCAGCGACACAAATATATACGCACAACTCTATTGAAAAACTTAAGAATGTGTATAAACAAGCTCATCCAAAAGCTTAATTTTGGAGAAATCTTAATTTAAATTAATCTTATACTATGATTAATAGTGTAATGTTTGAATTAATAGAAGTATTTTGGTTTACACATTTTTAGGGTAATATTAACAAATGTTTTAGTAATGACGAATGATTTAGTAAATCATTTAGTATTATTAGAATTCTAAACTTAATATATATGAATATAAAAATTAATTCTTTGCATTTCAAAACTGACCAAAAATTAGATGATTTTATTACGTCTAAAGTTGAGAAATTATTTAAACTATTTGACAGTATAACATCTAGTGAAATTAGTTTAAAAGTAGATAAGGAAAAGTCGCGTGAAAACAAGATTACAGAAATACGTTTGGATGTACCTGGCGCTGATATTTATGCTAAAAAGGTGTCTAGATCTTTTGAAGAATCTACTGATTTAGCAGTGGAAGCCCTCCGTAAACAGCTAATTAGACATAAAGAGAGGTTGAAAAACTAGTTTAAAGTATTGTGACTCAATGTTGTGAAAATTGTTGTGTTATTATTTGTGGTTTTTTTAATAAAATGTTTGGTGCTTAGAAAAACTTGTGTACATTTGCAGTCCTTTACAACAAGGCCTACAATAAGTTCTTTTAGGTGTTGTAATACTTGAGAAGCCGATGTAGCTCAGATGGCCAGAGCAGCTGATTTGTAATCAGCCGGTCGGCGGTTCGAATCCGTTCATCGGCTCAAGTTTTTTTTCACTAAAGGAGTGGAAGAAATATTATTGGGGAGATACCGAAGTGGCCAACCGGGGCAGACTGTAAATCTGTTGTCTTAGACTTCGGAGGTTCGAATCCTCCTCTCCCCACTTTCATATTAAAAGGTTTATATATCTAAGCCTTTTTTTGTGATTTATTATTTTTACTCTGAAAAGCGGGAGTAGCTCATTTGGTAGAGCGACAGCCTTCCAAGCTGTAGGTGGCCGGTTCGAGCCCGGTTTCCCGCTCTTTTTAAAAGCTATTGTAGCTCAGGGGTAGAGCACTTCCTTGGTAAGGAAGAGGTCGCGAGTTCAAATCTCGCTAATAGCTCTATTAATTATTAAAAGATTTTTTAATTTAACTTAAATATTATTAAAGATGGCTAAAGAACATTTTGACCGGTCGAAACCACACGTTAACATCGGTACTATTGGTCACGTTGACCACGGTAAGACAACTTTGACTGCTGCTATTACTACTTGTTTAGCAGCAAAAGGATTATCAGAAATAAAGGATTTCTCTTCTATTGATAATGCTCCAGAGGAAAAAGAAAGAGGTATTACTATTAATACTGCTCACGTAGAGTACACAACTGAAAACCGTCACTACGCACACGTTGACTGTCCAGGTCACGCGGATTATGTGAAGAACATGGTTACAGGTGCTGCCCAGATGGACGGTGCTATTCTTGTTGTTGCTGCAACTGATGGCCCTATGCCTCAGACTCGCGAGCATATCTTATTAGGACGCCAAGTAGGTATTCCTCGTCTTGTTGTATTCATGAATAAAGTGGATATGGTAGATGACGAAGAACTTCTTGAATTAGTGGATATGGAGATTCGTGAATTGTTAGACTTCTACGAGTATGATGGTGATAACACTCCTGTTATTCAAGGTTCTGCTTTAGGTGGTTTAAATAGCGAGCCTAAATGGACTGAGAAAATCTACGAATTGATGGATGCTGTTGACTCATGGATTGAGATTCCTCCTCGTGATATGGATAAAGATTTCTTAATGCCTGTTGAAGATATATTCACTATTACTGGTCGTGGTACTGTTGCTACTGGTAGAATAGAAACTGGTGTAATTAATACAGGTGATCCTGTTGATATTATTGGTATGGGTGCTGAGAAGTTAACTTCTACTATTACTGGTGTTGAGATGTTTCGCAAGATCTTAGATCGTGGTGAAGCTGGTGATAATGTTGGTCTTTTATTACGTGGTGTAGACAAGAAAGAAATTAAGCGTGGTATGGTGATTGCAAAACAAGGTTCTGTAACTCCACATGCTAAGTTTAAAGCTGAGGTTTATATCCTTAAAAAAGAAGAGGGTGGACGTCATACTCCATTCCATAACAACTATCGTCCACAGTTTTATTTTAGAACAACAGACGTTACAGGTACAATTACTCTTCCAGAAGGAGTAGAGATGGTTATGCCTGGTGATAACTTGACAATTGAGACAATTTTACATAGTGAGATTGCTATGAATAAAGGTCTTCGTTTCGCTATCCGTGAGGGTGGTCGTACCGTTGGTGCTGGTCAAGTTACTGAATTATTAGACGATTAATCAAGCAGATTATTTAAGTTAAGTTAGCTTAAAGGTGTCTCTCATTTGAGAGATACCTTTTGAGCTATATTACTTCGATATAATAGGGGTGTAGCTCAGTTGGCTAGAGCTCTGGTCTCCAAAACCAGGAGTCGTGGGTTCGAATCCTACCACCCCTGCTTATAACAATTTAAAGCAGTTATGGCTAAAGTTGTAAATTATATAAAAGAAAGTTATGATGAGTTAGTGAATAAGGTAAGTTGGCCTACATGGGCTGAATTACAAAATAGTGCTATCGTCGTATCCATTGCTTCCCTGATCATCTCTTTAGTGGTGTTCTTGATGGATTTGATGTTTAAAAATGGCCTAGAAATATTCTATAACTTATTTTAATTAATAATTCCTATTCAATTTAAGGTTTTTAAATTGTGGGTAAAATGTTAACTATGGGTAGCAACGAAAAGAAATGGTATGTAGTACGTGCCATTGGTGGTAAAGAATTGAAAGTAAAAGAGTATATGGAGCGAGAAATTTCTACGCTTGGATACGAAAAGTACATTTCAAGTATTCTTGTGCCAACAGAAAAAGTATTTCAAATTCGTAATGGTAAGAAAATTACTAAGGAAAGAAACTATTTTCCAGGGTATGTCCTTATTGAAGCTGTCTTAATTGGCGAAATTCCTCACATGATAAAAGCCATTCCTAATGTTATTGGTTTTCTAGGTGCAGAGAAAGGCGGTGAGCCGGCTCCTTTGCGTCAAGCAGAAATCAATCGTATATTAGGTAAAGTTGATGAGCTTTCTGAACAAGGAGAGTTTGTTAATATACCTTTCGTAATAGGTGAATCGGTAAAAGTGATTGATGGTCCTTTCAATAGCTTCTCAGGTGTAATCGAAGAGATTAATGAGGAGAAAAAGAAACTGAAAGTGATGGTTAAGATCTTTGGTCGTAAAACACCTCTTGAGTTAGGTTTTATGCAAGTTGAAAAAGAATAGTTTTTGCCTTCGCTCAAAATGGGCGGATGTAAATAAATTGTATTACATATTTAAATTTATTGAAAATGGCAAAGGAAGTAAGTGGATTAATTAAGCTTCAAATTAAAGGAGGCGCTGCTAATCCATCGCCACCAGTAGGACCTGCATTAGGTGCTAAAGGTGTAAACATTATGGATTTTTGCAAGCAGTTTAACGCTAGAACACAAGACCAAGCAGGTAAGGTGTTACCAGTAATTATTACTGTTTTTGCAGATAAGTCTTTCGAGTTTATCGTTAAGACTCCTCCTGTTGCTGTTCAATTATTAGAGATGGCCAAATTAAAAAGTGGATCTGGAGAACCTAACCGTTTGAAAGTCGCTTCTTTAACTTGGGATCAAGTTCGCATTATTGCTGAGGCAAAAATGGTGGATTTGAACGCCTTTAAGGTTGAATCAGCTATGCGTATGGTAGCAGGTACTGCTAGAAGTATGGGAATTACTATAAAAGGTGCTTTCCCAGAAGCTAAGTAATCATTATTAAACATTTTAAATTAGTGAAATGGCTAAATTAACGAAAAAACGTAAAAAAGTTTTGGACCTCGTAGATCCTGACAAAGCCTATACACTTTCTGAAGCATTAGAACTAGTAAAGAGTATTTCTACTACTAGTTTTGACGCATCTGTTGATCTAGATATCCGTTTGGGAGTAGATCCACGTAAAGCCAATGAAATGGTTCGTGGTTCTGTAACTCTACCTCATGGTACTGGAAAAACTAAGAAAGTATTAGTTCTTTGTACTCCGGATAAAGAAGAGGAAGCCAAAGCGGCAGGAGCTGATTATGTCGGTTTGGATGAGTACATCCAGAAGATAAAAGGCGGTTGGACTGATGTCGATGTCGTTATTACCATGCCAAGTGTTATGCCCAAAGTTGGTGCATTAGGAAGAATCTTAGGACCTCGCGGTCTTATGCCTAACCCTAAGACCGGTACAGTAACTATGGATATTGCGGGAGCAGTAAACCTAGTGAAAGCTGGTAAAATTGACTTTAAGGTTGACAAACATGGTATTATTCACACCGCAGTTGGTCGTGTGTCTTTTTCTGCTGAGAAATTAGTAGAGAATGCTGCAGAATTGTTGAACTTAATCAACAAAATGAAACCAGCAAGTTCAAAAGGAACGTACATGAAATCAGTTTATGTGTCTAGTACTATGAGCATGGGTGTGAAAATCGATACCAAGAAATTCGCTTAATCACTCAATTTATTAACCTTTTAGCATATCTCATATGAGAAAAGAAGACAAAATACAACAAATAGAAATTCTAGTTAAGCAATTGACAGATAACAGTATGTTCTATTTAGCCGATATTAGCGGTTTAAATGCAGAGCAAACTAGTATCTTACGTCGTACTTGCTACAAACAAGGAGTTCAATTATCGGTTGTAAAAAACACATTGCTAAAAATAGCAATGGAAAAAGTTGAAAAGGACTTTGATGAGCTATATGATGTATTGAAAGGTAATACGGCACTAATGTTCACTGAAACTGGTAACGTACCAGCTAAATTGATTCAAGATTATACAAAAAAGCATAAAACCGATAAACCAGCGTTTAAAGGTGCTTATATTGAGGAAACAACTTATGTTGGATCTGACAATCTTGAATTCCTAGCTAGTATCAAATCAAAAGATGAACTTATTGGTGATATTATCGGATTACTACAATCTCCAGCTAAAAATGTTATTTCTGCTCTTAAATCGGGTGGAGGAACAATTGCTGGTATCGTAAAAACTTTATCGGAACGTCCGGAATAAATTTTTAGAATTAAAATTATTATTAAAAACCGTTCTATTAATAGAACATAAATATAAATTACAATGGCAGATTTAAAAGATTTTGCAGAGCAACTAGTAAACTTGACTGTTAAAGAAGTTAATGAGTTAGCTACAATTTTAAAAGACGAATATGGTATTGAGCCAGCTGCTGCTGCAGTAGCTGTAGCAGGTCCAGCTGCTGATGGAGCTGAGGCTGCTGAAGAGCAAACTGAATTCGATGTTATCTTGAAAGAAGCTGGTGCTTCTAAATTGAAAGTAGTTAAGTTAGTGAAAGAGCTTACAAGCCTTGGTCTTAAAGAGGCTAAAGGTTTAGTTGATAGCGCTCCAGCTCCTATTAAGGAAGGTGTAGCTAAAGATGAGGCTGATGCACTTAAAACTCAACTTGAAGAGGCAGGCGCTGTAGTTGAAATTAAGTAAGAATATTATTCTACAAAGTGAAGACCTTACTCCATTAATTTGGGGCTAAGGTCTTTACCTGTATAAATACCTAGGGTATTTTTTGTCCTATGAATAGTTAGCTAATTTACTGACTATGAGTAGGAAGTTGTTTTTTTCACTTGCTAAAACCGTGTATCTTGACTTCAATTAATAAAAATAAAAGAATAAATTTTGCATCTGCACCTAAGCATATAGATTATCCTGATTTCTTGGATATTCAGTTGAAATCATTCCAAAACTTTTTTCAACTAGAAACCACTCCAGAAAGTCGTGAAAACGAAGGCCTTTATAAGGTTTTTGCTGATAATTTCCCAATTACAGATGCTAGAAATAATTTCGTTTTAGAGTTTTTAGATTATTTTATTGATCCTCCACGTTATTCTATCGAAGAATGCTTGGATAGAGGGTTAACTTATAGTGTACCTCTTAAAGCGAAATTGAAGCTGTATTGTACAGACCCAGAGCATGAGGATTTCGAAACTCAAATCCAAGACGTTTATTTAGGATCAATTCCATATATGACACCAAAAGGTACTTTTGTTGTTAATGGAGCTGAACGTGTTGTTGTGTCTCAACTTCACCGTAGCCCAGGAGTTTTCTTTGGTACATCTCGACATGCTAACGGTACTAAACTATACAGTGCACGTGTTATTCCTTTCAAAGGATCGTGGATCGAATTTGCAACAGACATTAATAATGTGATGTATGCTTATATCGATCGTAAAAAGAAATTACCTGTTACTACTCTACTTAGAGCTATTGGCTATCACAGCGATAAAGATATTCTTGAAATATTTGGATTAGCTGATGAAATAAAAGTAAGTAAGGCAGGACTTAAGCGTGTACTTGGTCGTAGATTAGCTGCAAAAGTATTACGTACATGGATTGAAGATTTTGTTGATGAAGATACTGGAGAGGTTGTTTCTATTGAACGTACAGAAGTTATTGTTGATAGAGAAACAATTCTAGAAAAAGACCATATTCAAGAAATTGTAGATGCTGGTGTAAAGACAGTTATTCTTCATAAAGAAGATAGCGCTGCTAGCGATTTCTCAATTATCTTTAATACTTTACAAAAAGACACATCAAACTCTGAAAAAGAGGCTGTTGAATATATCTACCGTCAACTTAGAAATGCTGAGCCGCCAGATGAAGAAACAGCACGTGGCATTATCAATAACCTTTTCTTCTCAGAAAAGCGTTATGATCTTGGCGATGTAGGTCGTTTTAAAATAAATAAAAAGTTAGGACTTAATGTTGATGATAAGATTAGAGTTCTTACAAACGAAGATATTATTTTGATTATTAAGCATCTTATTCGCTTAATTAATTCAAAAACAGAGGTTGATGATATTGACCACTTAAGTAATCGTCGTATCCGTACTGTTGGTGAGCAATTGCAAAATCAATTTAGTGTTGGACTTACTCGTATGGCACGTACTATTCGTGAGCGTATGAATGTTAGAGATAATGAAGTGTTTACTCCTATTGAGTTGATAAATGCTAAAACACTTTCTTCAGTTATAAACTCTTTCTTTGGTACAAATCAGTTATCGCAGTTTATGGATCAAACGAATCCACTTTCTGAAATAACGCACAAACGAAGAATTTCTGCTCTTGGACCTGGTGGTTTATCGCGTGAGCGTGCTGGATTTGAGGTTAGAGATGTTCACTTTACTCATTATGGTCGTCTTTGTACTATTGAGACTCCTGAGGGACCAAATATTGGTCTTATTTCTTCATTAAGTGTATTTGCTCAGGTGAATCCTTTGGGTTTCTTGGAAACTCCTTATATGAAAGTAGAAGAAGGAAAAGTTCAACTACATGACGCTCCTATTTTCTTAACAGCTGATGAGGAAGAAGAGTATTTGATTACACATAGTAAACAACCATTTGATAAAGACAGTGGAGAATTAATTAATGATCGTATTAAAGTACGTGAAATGGCTGATTATCCTATTGTTGATAAGACTAATGTTCAATTGATGGATGTTGCATCCAATCAGATTGCTTCTATTGCGGCATCTCTTATTCCTTTCTTGGAGCATGATGATGCCAATCGTGCACTGATGGGTTCAAATATGATGCGTCAAGCAGTTCCGTTACTTAAGCCTCAAGCTCCAATTGTGGGTACAGGTCTTGAAGAGCAAACTGCTTTCGATTCGCGAACAAATGTTATTGCTGAATCTGATGGTGTAATTGAATATGTTGATGCTCGACGTATTGTTGTTAATTATGAAAGAACAGATGAGCAGAAACTAATTAGTTTTGAAGAAGATTCTAAAGAGTATAAATTGGTAAAGTTTAAAAAGACCAACCAAAGTACTTCTATAAATATTAAGCCTACTGTTCGTTTAGGACAAAAGGTGAAAAAAGGTGATATCCTGACTGAAGGTTATGGAACTGAAAAAGGTGAATTAGCATTAGGTCGTAACCTTAAAGTGGCATTTATGCCTTGGAAAGGTTATAACTTTGAGGATGCTATCGTAATTTCAGAGGATGTTGTTAGAGATGATATTTATACTTCTATACATATAGATGAATATACTTTAGAGGTTCGTGATACTAAACGAGGTATTGAAGAGCTGACAAATGATATTCCTAATGTTTCTACTGAAGCAACAAAAGACTTAGACGAAAATGGTCTTATTCGTATTGGTGCTGAAGTTAAAGAAGGTGATATCCTTATCGGAAAAATTACTCCTAAAGGAGAAACCGATCCAACTCCTGAAGAAAAATTACTAAGAGCTATTTTTGGTGATAAAGCAGGTGATGTTAAAGATGCTTCATTAAAAGCGTCTCCATCATTACGTGGTGTTGTTGTTGATAAGAAATTATTTGCAAGAGCAGTAAAAGACCGTCGCTCTAAGAGTAAAGATAATGAAGAGTTAGAGGTATTAAAGAATATTTTTGATGAAAAAACAGCTAAGCTTAAGGCTAAGTTGATTAATAAAATCATGGTATTAGTTAATGGTAAAACTTCTCAGGGAGTATTTAATAACTTTAAGGAAGTTATTATTCCTAAGAAAACTAAGTTTACTTTAAAGGCATTAACTGCCGTTGAGGATTATATTAATATAAATCCTAATAAGTGGACAACTGATAAAAACAAAAATGCTTTAATCGGAAGGCTTATTTCTAATTATACTGCTAAATATAAAGAGTATTTGGGTGAGTTTAATCGCCAAAAATTTGTTATAACAGTAGGAGATGAGTTGCCAGCAGGTATCGTTAAATTGGCAAAAGTTTATATTGCTAAGAAACGTAAGTTGAAAGTTGGTGATAAGATGGCAGGTCGTCACGGTAATAAGGGTATTGTTGCTCGTATTGTCCATAAAGAGGATATGCCTTTCTTAGCTGATGGTACAGCTGTTGATATTGTACTTAACCCACTAGGTGTACCTTCGCGTATGAACTTGGGTCAAATATATGAAACAGTACTTGCTTGGGCAGGAAAAGAGCTAGGAAAGAAATTTGCTACACCTATTTTTGATGGAGCTACTCTTGACCAAATTAATGGTTATATGAAAGAGGCTGGCTTACCAGAAAATGGTAAAGTTCGTTTATATGATGGTGGTACTGGTCGTAAATTTGATCAATATGCTACTGTAGGAATCATTTATATGATAAAGCTACACCACCTTATTGATGATAAGATGCACGCACGATCTATTGGACCTTATTCACTTATTACTCAGCAACCACTTGGTGGTAAAGCACAGTTTGGTGGTCAGCGATTTGGTGAGATGGAGGTTTGGGCTCTTGAGGCATTTGGTGCATCAACAATTTTGCAAGAGGTACTTACAATCAAATCTGATGATGTGGTTGGGAGAGCTAAAGCATATGAAGCTATCGTTAAAGGACAAGCTTTCCCTGAGCCTGGTGTTCCTGAATCATTCAATGTATTGGTTCACGAACTTACAGGATTAGGGTTGAATATTACCTTCGATTAGTTTTGAGTTTTTTTTTATTTTTTGACAATACAATACATAAGATATGGCTTTTAGAAAATATGCTACTGAGAAAAGCAACTTCTCTTCAATAACAATAAGTTTAGCATCTCCTGAACTTATCCTTGAACGCTCTAGCGGTGAGGTATTGAAGCCAGAAACAATCAATTATCGTACTTATAAACCAGAGCGTGATGGTCTGTTTTGTGAAAGGATTTTTGGACCGGTTAAAGATTACGAATGTCACTGTGGAAAATATAAACGTATCCGTTATAAAGGAATCGTTTGTGACCGATGTGGTGTTGAAGTAACAGAAAAGAAAGTTCGTCGTGAGCGTACAGGACACATTAAGCTTGTTGTTCCTGTAGCACATATATGGTTCTTCCGTACTTTACCAAATAAAATGGGTGCGCTTCTTGGCCTTCAAACTAAGAAGTTGGATTCAATTATTTATTATGAGAAATATGTTGTTATTAATCCTGGGATAAAAGCTACAGAAGGTGTCCAATATATGGATTTTCTTTCTGAAGATGAGTATTTCGATATTTTGGATACTCTACCAACGGATAATCAATATTTGGAAGATACAGATCCTAATAAATTTGTCGCTAAAATGGGAGCCGAGGCTGTTCATGACTTATTAAAAGGATTAAAATTAGATGAACTTTCGTATGAGCTTAGAGATAAAGCAAATAACGAAACTTCGCAGCAGCGTAAAGCTGATGCGTTAAAACGTCTTAAGGTTATTGAGGCTTTTAGAGATGCTAATACTCGTATGGAAAATCGTCCTGAGTGGATGATTGTAAAGGTAGTACCTGTTACACCTCCAGAGCTGCGTCCTCTTGTGCCTCTTGATGGTGGTAGATTTGCTACTTCTGACCTTAATGATTTATATCGTCGTGTTATTATTCGTAATAACCGATTGAAGCGTTTGTTGGAGATTAAAGCTCCAGATGTGATTTTGAGAAATGAGAAGCGTATGCTTCAAGAGGCTGTTGATAGTCTTTTTGATAATTCTCGAAAATCTAGCGCAGTAAAATCTGATTCTAATAGAGCTCTTAAATCTTTAAGTGATAGTCTTAAAGGTAAGCAAGGTCGTTTCCGTCAGAACTTACTTGGTAAGCGTGTTGACTATTCTGGTCGTTCGGTTATTGTTGTAGGACCTGAGTTGAAACTTAATGAATGTGGACTTCCAAAAGGAATGGCTTCAGAGTTATTTAAGCCGTTTATTATTAGAAAACTTCTTGAGCGTGGTATTGTTAAGACAGTAAAATCTGCTAAGAAAATTGTAGATAGAAAAGACCCTGTAGTTTGGGATATTTTGGAAAATGTTCTTAAAGGACACCCAGTATTACTTAACCGTGCTCCAACTCTGCACAGATTAGGTATTCAGGCATTCCAACCAAAACTTATTGAAGGAAAAGCAATTCAGCTACACCCACTTGCATGTTCGGCATTTAACGCCGATTTTGATGGTGACCAGATGGCTGTTCACGTACCGCTAAGTAATGCTGCGGTACTTGAAGCTCAGGTTTTAATGCTTGCTTCGCATAATATACTTAACCCTGCTAATGGTGCTCCAATTGCTGTACCTTCTCAGGATATGGTTTTGGGTCTTTATTATATGACCAAAGAGAAGAAATCTTTTCCAGAAGATATTGTACGTGGTGAAGGAATGAAATTTTATTCAGCACAAGAGGTGATAATTGCATATAACGAAGATGCTGTTGACCTTCATGCTTCCATTAAAGTAAAATATCCTAACGGTGAAGGTGTAATAGAAACTATTTCTACTACTGTTGGTAGAGTATTATTTAATGAAGTTGTTCCTCAGGAATTTGGTTTTATTAATGAAGTACTTACTAAAAAATCACTACGTGATATTATTGGTTTAATGCTTACTAAAGTTGGTAATAAAAGAGCTGCTGATTTCCTTGATGATATTAAGGATTTAGGATATAGTATGGCTTATTATGGTGGTCTATCATTTAACTTAGGGGATATTATTATTCCTAAGGTTAAAGAATCACTAATTGCAAAAGCAAATGAGGATGTAGATGAGGTTACAAATAACTATGATATGGGTTTCATTACTAATAATGAACGATATAATCAGATTATTGATATTTGGACGCATACAAATTCTAAGTTGACTCAAACATTGATGGATGAGATAACAACTGACCGTCAAGGATTCAACTCAGTATTTATGATGCTTGATTCAGGCGCCCGTGGTTCTAAGGAGCAGATTCGTCAGCTTTCTGGTATGCGTGGTCTGATGGCTAAGCCTCAAAAATCTAGTGCTTCTGGTGCTGAGATTATTGAGAATCCAATTCTTTCTAACTTTAAGGAAGGACTAACAGTACTTGAGTACTTTATTTCTACTCACGGTGCTCGTAAGGGTCTTGCGGATACAGCACTTAAAACTGCAGATGCGGGTTATTTAACTCGTCGTTTGGTTGATGTAGCACAAGATGTTATTATCTCTGAGCGTGATTGTGGTACTCTAAGAGGTCTTACTGTTACTGCTCTTAAGCGTAACGAAGATATTGTTGAGTCACTTTATGATCGAATTATAGGTAGAACTTGTTTGCATGATATATATAATCCTTTAACTGATGAATTACTTGCTAATTCAGGTGATCAGTTAACTGAGGAAATTTCTAGAAAAATTGATGATTCGCCAATAGAATCTATTGAAATTCGTTCGGTTCTTACTTGTGAAAGTAAGAAAGGTGTTTGTGCTGAGTGTTATGGTAGAAACCTTGCTACTGGCCGTATGGTTCAGAAAGGTGAAGCTGTAGGTGTTATTGCTGCTCAATCAATTGGTGAGCCAGGTACACAGCTTACGCTTCGTACTTTCCACGTTGGAGGTACAGCTTCTTCAGTTGCAGTTACTTCCTCTATTATTGCAAAAAATGAAGGTCGTATTGAAATGGATGAACTTCGTTTTGTTGACTTTACGGGTAAAGATGGAGATAAATATAAGGTAGTAACTGGTCGTTCTGCAGAGATGCGTGTGATTGATGAGAAAACAGGTGTTGTGTTAGCAACCCATCATATTCCTTATGCTTCGAAGTTATACTTTGTTGATGGTGACATCCTTAAAAAAGGTGATTTAATTTGTTCATGGGATCCATATCATGCTCAAGTTATTTCTGATTTTGATGGTACTGTAGAATTTGAGAACATTATTGAAGGTCAAACTTTTCGTACTGAATCAAATGAGCAAACTGGTTATCAAGAAAAAGTAATTATTGAGAATAGATTGAAATCTAAAAACCCAATTATTAAGATAGTTGATAAGAAAGGTAATTTGATTAAACAATATGATATTCCTGTTTATTCGAGAATTGTTGTTGCCGAAGGTGATAAAATAATTGCTGGAGATGTAATCGTTAAGATTCCTCGTGCAGTTGGTAAATCTGGTGATATTACGGGAGGTCTTCCACGTGTTACTGAATTGTTTGAAGCTCGTAATCCTTCAGATCCTGCAATAATAGCTGAGATTGATGGTGTTGTGTCTTTTGGTTCTAAGTTGAAGCGGGGTAACCGTGAAGTTATTATTACTTCTAAAACTGGAGAGCAGAAGAAATATTTGATTTCTACTGCTAAGCAAATTCTTGCACAGGAAAATGATTATGTAAAATCGGGTACTTCTCTTTCTGAAGGAGCAACGACTCCTGTTAGTATTCTAAATATTAAAGGACCCACAAAGGTTCAGGAGTATATTGTAAATGAGGTTCAAGAAGTTTACCGTTTACAGGGTGTGAAAATTAATGATAAGCACTTTGAGGTTATTGTTCGTCAGATGATGCGTAAGGTTGAAATTGAAGATGCAGGAGATACGAACTTCTTACAGCATGAAGTCATTAATAAAATTGACTTTATGGAGGAGAATGATAATATCTACGGTAAGAATGTAATTGTTGATCCAGGAGATTCTGAAAATCTTAAAGCTGGGCAAATTATAAGTACTCGAGCATTACGTGACGAAAACTCTAGCCTTAAGCGTAGAGATATGAAACTTGCTGAATGTCGTGATGCTAAAGCAGCAACTGCTAAGCAGATATTACAAGGTATTACAAAGGCTTCATTACAGACTAAAAGCTTTATTTCTGCGGCATCGTTCCAGGAAACTACTAAGGTGCTTACTGATGCAGCATTGAGTGCTAAGCGCGATGGACTTGAAGGTCTTAAGGAAAATGTTATTGTTGGACATAAGATTCCTGCAGGTACAGGTTTACGAGAATATGACAAATTAATTGTTGGTAGTAAAGCTGACTTTGGCGTAGCTGAAGAGATTGAAGAGACTGAAGTTGAAGAAATGCCTACTTCTGATGATATAATTTCTTAATATGAGATATAGAATTTATGAAAGGCGCCTTTTGGGCGCCTTTTTTTTTAGAGTATAATTTTACTAATTTAGCACATTAATTTTTAAAATCGTAAATCAAAAATAATAGATATAATTATGGATAATAATAAACAAAATAAGCCAGGAGAAATTAATATTGAATTACCAGAGGATGTAGCTGAAGGAACATATTCTAATTTGGCAATAATTACTCATTCTCATTCAGAGTTTATTATAGACTTTGTTAGAATGATGCCTGGTGTACCAAAGGCGAAGGTTAAACAAAGAATAATTCTTACACCTCAACATGCAAAACGACTAATGCGAGCTCTAATAGATAATGTTAAGAAGTTTGAGAGTTTGCATGGTGAAATTAAAGATATTGAAGAGGGAATTGGCTTGCCAATGAATATTGGAGGCCCTACAGCTCAAGCGTAGATTAGCATAGTATGAATAATATTTTCAAATCAATAAAGGTTATATTTATAACTTCTGTTTTATTAGTTTTTTTGCTTTCGTTTACCATCGAGGTTGATGTTTCAAGTTTAGAACTACGGAATGACGTAACTTACCTTAGAGGAGCTAAGCAACCTTTTTCGGGCATAGCTATAATGAAGTATAGTGATGGCTCGGTCTTTATGAAAACTTCATATAAAGATGGGCTTATTAGTGGTGTTGAGAATGTATATTATCAAGATGGTAAAATTCAAACTGTGTCAGAGTATTCTGAAGGTAAATATCAAGGTTTGCTCAAACATTATTATGATAATGGGCAAGTAAAGAGTGAGGAGATGTATGTTGCTGATTATAAGTTTGGTATTTCTAAATATTGGTTTATAAACGGGCAGCTCAAAATGCAAGGTGAGTATAAAGACTGTAAAGAAGAGGGTGAATGGAGTGAGTTTTTTCTGAATGGTAAATTAAAATCAATAGGGAATTATAGGAATGCTGTAAAAGTAGGAAAATGGAATTATTATAATGAAAGAGGAGAGCTAATTAAGAAAGAAAACTATAGAATTTTAGTTGATTTTTAGGTTTTTTATTAAACAAAAGGCAATGTCTTTTTCTACGTCCGTTGTTTATATATGTAAGTATTAGTAATACAGTAATATATGGTTAGTGTAAATAGTAATATATTTTTTGTAAAAATCTATTGATAGCAAGGAAAATATTATTACTTTTGCAGTCCGAAATTTAATATGAATTAATAATATCTGTCACGAATTGTCGTAACAGTAACAAAATAAGTAATTATGAAAAGAACATTTCAACCATCGAACAGAAAGAGAAAGAATAAGCACGGATTTCGTTCTAGAATGGCAACTGTTAATGGTCGTAAAGTCCTAAGCCGTCGTCGTGCTAAAGGTCGTAAGAAACTTACTGTTTCTGACGAGCGTCATAGCAAATAATATTCCTCCTTTTTTAGGTAAAGAAATATAGCATCGCCCATTGGGTAGATGCTTTTTTTGTTTACATATATTACATAATCTATAATATTTCAAAACTACAAAAGCTTACATTTGCATTTGAAATGAAATAATTAAAAGTAATCGATGGCAAAAAACGATTTTATTGAAATACAGGGTTCTAGAGTACATAATCTTAAAGATATAAACGTAAAAATTCCTCGTAATAAGCTTGTTGTAATTACTGGACTCTCAGGTTCAGGAAAATCATCATTGGCATTTGATACATTATATGCCGAAGGGCAACGAAGGTATGTTGAGAGCTTAAGCTCTTATGCTCGTCAGTTTATGGGAAAAATGAGTAAGCCCGAAGTAGATAAAATTACAGGAATATCGCCAGCAATTGCTATTGAACAAAAAGTAAATACTAAAAATCCTCGTTCTACAGTTGGAACTTCCACTGAAATTTATGAATACATAAAACTACTTTTTGCGCGTATTGGTAAAACCTTTTCACCAAAATCTGGAGGTTTAGTAAAACGCCACCATGAGAGTGATGTTTTGGATTATATTAATGAGTTTCAAGAAAAGACAAAATTTATTATCACTTTTCCTTTAAAACAATATGATGATAGAACAACTTCTATTCAATTGAATTTGTATATGCAGCAAGGGTATTCTCGTGTGTATTCAAAGGGAGAAATTAACCTAATTCAAGATGTGCTTGAAAGGGAAGATGTTGACACCTCTGGTAAAAGCGAAGATTGTTTTATTGTTGTTGATAGACTTGCTGCTATAAATGGTGAAAATAATGATACTCGTATTGCTGATTCTACTCAAACAGCATTCTATGAAGGACATGGTGAGTGTTATTTGTTTTCGTATATAGATGACGTTTGGAATAGTAAGTATTTCTCTAATAAGTTTGAACTTGATGGTGAGGAATTTGAAGACCCTAGCGTAGATTTTTTTAGTTTCAATAACCCTTATGGAGCTTGTAAAAGGTGCGAAGGTCATGGTACTATTATCGATATTGATGCTGATTTAGTAATTCCTAATAAGCGATTATCTGTTTATGAGGGAGCTGTTTCGTGTTGGAAAGGTGAAAAGATGGGCCTTTGGAAGGATAAACTAATAATGAATGCTTCTAAATTTAAATTTCCGATACATAGACCAATAAATGAACTTTCGGATAAGGAATATGCATTATTGTGGTCAGGAAATAAATATTTTGATGGTATTGATAGTTTTTTTGCAGAAGTAGAGCAGAACAGTTATAAGATTCAGTATAGAGTTATGCTTTCACGGTACCGAGGAAGAACTATTTGCTCAGAATGTAGAGGTACGCGTGTGCGTAAAGAAACTAATTATGTAAAAATTGATGGCAAGAATATAGTAGATATTGTATTGATGTCTATTGATGAAGCCCTTGATTTCTTTACAAATATAGAGCTTGATGAAAATGATGCGAAAGTAAGTGAGCGTTTATTAATTGAGATAAAAAATCGTTTGAAAGTTTTATGTGATGTGGGTTTACCATATATTACACTAAATCGTAAATCAGCAACACTTTCGGGAGGAGAATCCCAAAGGATAAATCTTGCTACTAGCTTGGGAAGTAGCCTTGTTGGTTCTTTATATATTCTTGATGAGCCAAGTATTGGTTTGCACCCTCGCGATAATCAACGCCTAATAAAAGTGCTAAAAAAGCTAAGGGATATAGGTAATACAGTTATTGTGGTAGAGCATGATGAGGAGATTATGAAAGCCGCCGATTATATTATTGATATTGGACCAGAAGCTGGAAGAAATGGAGGTGAAGTGGTTTATGAAGGTGATTATAAATCAATGGTAAAAAAGGCAAATACTCTTACTGCAAAGTATTTGCGTGGTGATTTAAAAATTCCTATCCCCACAATTCGTAGAAAATGGAATCAATATATTGAGGTTACAAATGCTGAAGAAAATAATCTTAAGAATATTAGCGTAAAATTCCCTTTAAATACCATGACTTTGGTAACTGGAGTTAGTGGTTCAGGAAAAACTACTCTTGTGAAAGGAGTGTTATATCCTGCTTTAAAAAAGGTAATTGGTGATCATGCTGATAAAACTGGAAAATTTGGTGAACTAAAGGGAGATTATAATCGTATTTCTAGTATAGAACTGATAGATCAAAATCCTATAGGAAGATCTTCTCGCTCCAATCCTGTAACCTATATTAAAGCTTATGACGAAATTAGAAGCCTTTTTGCAAATCAAAAGCTATCGAAAGTAAGAGGGTATAAGGCAGGGTTCTTCTCTTTTAATGTTGAGGGTGGTAGATGTGAGGTTTGTAAGGGAGATGGAAGCATAAGAGTAGAAATGCAGTTTATGGCAGATATAATGTTGCCGTGTGAGCATTGTGAAGCTACACGCTTTAAATCTGAAACATTAGATGTAAAGTATAAGGATAAAAGTATCTCTGATGTTTTGGAAATGACTGTGGATGACGCTTATGCATTCTTTGCAGAGGTTAAAGGTGGGCGTACGGAAGCCAAGATAGCAGAAAAACTTAGTGTGCTTAAAGATGTGGGAATGGGCTATGTGAAATTAGGGCAACCATCAAATACGCTCAGTGGTGGTGAAGCGCAAAGGATAAAGCTAGCGTCTTTCTTATCAAAAGGAAAAACCTCTGAGCGAATTATGTTTATTTTTGATGAGCCAACCACAGGACTTCATTTTCATGATATACTAAAACTATATAATGCTATGACAGAACTAATAAGAATAGGTCATAGCCTTATAATTATAGAGCATAATCAAGAATTTATTAAATGTGCTGATTGGATAATTGATATTGGACAGGAAGGCGGTGCCGAGGGTGGAAATGTTCTTTTTGAAGGAACACCAGAGGATTTAGTTAAAAATAAAGATTCGTATACAGCAAAGTATATAATTGATAAATTATAACTATTTATTTTCTTCTTTAAGCTAAGAAAATTAAAAAATATCCTTAAATAATAAAAATCTTATTAAATTTCTTTATCACTTAAATAAAAAATAAGTGAAAAAAAATAATGTACATTTGTAGACTAGAAAAGCTAATAAATAATCAATAAGAGAATAATGCTAAAACAATATATAATCATTGCGATTAAAGGAATGGCAATGGGAATAGCTAATGTAATCCCAGGAGTATCAGGTGGTACAATAGCTTTAATTACAGGAATCTTCGAACGTCTAATTAATGCAATAAAATCCTTCGATATTAAAGCGGTTAAACTTTTGTTTAAAGGTGATTTTAAAGGTTTTGCCCAATATACCGATTTGGCATTTATCGTGTCTTTATTTATAGGCGTTGGAGTTGCAATTATAGGTATTGCAAAACTATTTGAATACTTATTCGAGTTTTATCCTGTCTATTTATGGTCATTCTTTTTTGGGCTAATTCTAGCATCAATATATTTTGTTGGGCGCACAATCGAAAAATGGACTTTAGGAGTAATTATTAGTTTTGCCATTGGAGCATCGCTTGCAATTACAATGACTTTTATGACGCCTGCATCCCAAAATGAGAATCCTATTTATCTTGTAGTTTGTGGTGTTGTAGCCATCTGCTCCATGATTTTGCCAGGCCTTTCAGGCTCGTATGTGTTAATACTTATGGGTAATTATCAACTTGTTGCTATTGAGGCAATCTCTAATATGAGATTTGATATTCTAATCCCTGTTGGAATAGGTGCTGGTATTGGATTGGTTGCTTTTTCGCATCTTCTTTCTTGGTTATTCAAAAAGTTTAAAGATATTACTATTGCTGTTCTTACTGGTTTTATTCTTGGTAGCCTTGGTATTATTTGGCCTTGGAAAAATGCCATTGAACAATCCTTTGGCGAGAAGATAAAAGTAATAGGTTATGATTATTTTATTCCTGAATTAAATAGTGAATTCTTCATAGCTTTCATTATTATAATTTTAGGTATTGCAAGTATTTGGCTTATGGAGTTGAAAGCTGGAGAGAAGGAAGGATAATGGAGAAGGATAAAGGAGAAGGATAAAGAGGCGAAATTCTTAAATTATAGTTTACATACAATAGGCATCGATAATGCAATTTTACAACCCAAATATACTTTACGGTCTTTTTGCAATAGCAATACCGATTATTATACATCTTTTTAATTTTAAGAAGTTTAAGAAGGTGTATTTTACCAATGTTGCTTTTTTAAAAAATGTGCAACAGCAAAGTAAGAGGCATTCTCAATGGAAACACTTGCTTATAATGGTGTTGCGGATGTTATTTATTGCGGCATTAATAATTGCTTTTGCTGGGCCTTATATTCCTGCTGACGAAACCAAGAAGCCTAATGTAAATACTAGTTTTGTCAATGTTTTTCTAGACAATAGCTTTAGTATGGGGGCAAGAGGTTTGGAAGGAAGCTTATTTGAGCAAGGGCGACTTATTGCTCATAAAATAGCCAATAGCTATAAACCCTCTGATAAGTTTCGTTTGCTAACAAATAATAAGTTTTCTTTTTCCAGATATTATGTTAGTAGAGAGGCGTTTCTTGATCAACTTGATAATATTTACATAGAGAAATCAAGTGTGGATTTTAATACACTACCATCGTTGATTATTGAGGATAAAGAGGTAAGTATGTATCAAGAGCTATATCTTATCTCAGATTTTCAAAAAACACAATCAAATTTTAGTGCTTGGAACACAGATTCACTTTTAAGTATAAATCTTATTCCCTTGCAGTCAATAAGCCAAGCTAATGTATTTATTGATTCGGTTTGGATTGATGAGCCAATATTGCAGGTTGGACAGAGCTTTGTTATTGAGTTTGAACTAAATAATCAGTCTAATGATGCTATTGAAGATCTTGCTGTAAGTTTGTATATAGGAGAGAAGAAGAGATCAGTTTTGTCGGTTAATATTGACGCTTACTCTGAATATAAAGCAAGTTTTAATATTAAAATGGATACCATAGGTTTTTATGATGCACATATACATATCGATGATTATCCAGTAGTTTATGACGATGATTTTTATTTTTCTTACTCTATTCAGAAAGCTGTTAATGTGCTTTGCATAAGTTCTAAGAATGCGAATACAGATTTGAATACTTTATTGAAAACAGATAGTTCTTTTAATGCTAGTTTTATCTCTGAAAATGGAATTAATTTTTCAGAGTTTTCTTTATTTTCTACTATTATTCTGAATTCACTGTCAGAGTACCCTTCAGGATTATTATCGGAGTTGAAGCAATTCGTTGTTAAAGGAAATTCTGTGATACTATTGCCAAATTCGCATAATACGATTGATGAAATAAATATTGCATTTAGATATTTTGATTTGCCATTGGCAAACGGAATAGATTCAGTAAAGCGAAGTATGCAGTATATAGATTTGCAGAGTGAAGAATTTTCAGATATTTTTGAAAAAAGGAAAGGTAAAAAGGCTATTAATTACAACACAGATTTGCCGTATTTTAAGAATGTATTTTCAATGAGTAAAGTTAGGCAATCAAGTATTACATTGTTAATTTCTAATGAAGCTAAAGTCCCAATTGTGTCTCGTTATAGTACAAATGGAGGGAGCTTTTATAGTTTTTTTACATCCATAGAAGCTGTAAATAGTAATTTCTCTTCGCATGCTGTTTTTGTACCAATAATGTATAATATTATTAGAAGAGTAAATAATGTTAATAGTGTATATCTAACGCTTGGCACTAGTTCAGAAGTGGTTTCTGATGTAAGTGTCAGTACTTCTTTTAATGAATTATTAATGAGGCATTATACTGATTCTGTTGAGTTTATACCGGAGTATAGAAATTTAAT
>Ga0164318_10001202_pt1 | contig 22589 bp, 17 predicted proteins | sample GuaBasSedimGuay9_FD_113734 | JGI IMG/M metagenome (GOLD analysis project Ga0164318, IMG submission 113734) | Subseafloor sediment microbial communities from Guaymas Basin, Gulf of California, Mexico - Guay9, Core 4571-4, 0-3 cm | ecosystem: Environmental > Aquatic > Marine > Hydrothermal vents... | reverse complement strand
TATTTCTGGCACTCGAAATCCCTTGCTTAAAAAATGTTGTGTAAAAGAATACTGGGCAATATTTTCACTCACATTTCCATTGAAGGAAACGAGTAACGATGGCTGGGATGTATCCTCAAAAAAAATTCTGAAATAAATTCTTCCTGAACCGGAAGATGGCAGTTCGAACATACTATCTACCTCTGGAAATTTATTTCTTTTAAGTAACTGTTTAATATTCTGAATATGATCTTCCAATGTTTTTTATTTTGAACGAATACAAATTTAATGCAATTTTCCACTTACTTTTGTCGCTAACGCAAAATCAATAACTTTGCAGTCATCTTACCAAAATTAAACGATAATGGATCAAAACGACAAAGCTGTTGAAGTACTGAAAACAGCCCTTCTGCTTGAGCGCAGGGGAAAAGCATTTTATACACAAGCTGCCCGTAATTCAGAAAGTAAATCAGCAACAAAGATTTTTGAAATGATGGCCGAGGAAGAAGATGAGCACATCGACTTTCTGGTTAAGCAGTTTAAAAATTACAATGATCATCATGAGTTTCTTAAAAATGATGCACCACCTGAAGAAGACGATACTGCAATAGAAATCCTAACCGAAAACATCAAGAAGGAAATCTCGGCAGCAGGATTTGAAGCCGCTGCCATTGGCGCTGCCATTGATTTTGAGAACAGGGCGATCGAAATTTATTCCACCCGTGCCAAAGAAGCCACCGACCCCAATGAAAAAGAGATGTACCAAATGCTGGCCGACTGGGAAAAAACCCATCATAAATTGCTCCATGACTTGAATGAGGATTTGAAAGAACAAATTTGGAACGACAATAATTTCTGGCCGTTTTAGGATGAAGGTGTAGGGAAATAAGGGTATAAGGGAAATAAGGTTGAGTGACAAGTTCCATTTCCAGACACCAACAATTATCCAGATAAACAGTAGTTGACTTCCCCCCTCTTGCTTTTTCACAAAAGATAGATACACCCCATCTACACGGGCTAATATTTTAAAATCTAGACTATACCCCTATTTCCTTATAACCCTTATACCCCTATTTCCTCTATTTCCCCCATTTCCAAATCAGACAAAAGAAATCCCCGTTTTTATTTAATTATGAACAATAGTTCAATATATTTGCAGCTCGTTACCAATGCAGTCAGCATGTCACCAAGACCAAAGCGCAAAAGAAGATTAATTGAACCACCAACTGTTACGGGATTTGTGCCCGAAAGTGGTGAGTTTGATCCTGAAAACGGAATTGTTCTCCACTTTGAAGAATACGAAGCTATCAAGTTGGCTGATTATGATAATCTGACCCAACTGGAAGCTTCTGAAAGACTGCATGTATCAAGACCTACTTTTACGCGCATTTACGATTCGGCCCGAAAAAAAGTCGCCCGTGCATTTGTTGAAAACAAAAGTATTTCAGTCGCAGGCGGCAGGGTAGAATTTGACACCAATTGGTTTTCGTGCCTGGATTGCGGTACTGTCTACAAAGAGGAAGCTGGCAAGGGTGATTCAGAATCAGAAAAAAAAACATGTCCTGTTTGCAAATCAGAAGAAGTAATTGCTGTTGAAGATAATGTTGGGAAAAGAGGAATGCATAGAAATAGGAGAGGACAAGCTCAGCATTTTAGAGAAGGCATGGGAATGGAAGGAAACTGCATTTGCCCAAAATGTGATTATAAAGCAGTACATGAAGCGGGCGTTCCTTGTGCCGGGATACTTTGTCCAAAATGTGATATAAGATTGTTACGGGAAAACTCGGAACACCATAAAATAATATTGAAAAAAAGAAAGAAATGAAAAAGAAATTAGCCTTACCAGTTATCGATGGTAAACTATCAGAACACTTTGGCCATGCCCGGGTGTTTCAGTTTATTGAAATAGAGGATAATATTGTTAAATCTTCCTTTACAAAAGAACCACCACCGCATCAGGAGGGAGTTCTTCCCAGATGGCTGGCTGCAGAAAAAGTAAGCGATATACTTGTAGGCGGCATTGGCCCAAAAGCGGTTGAAATACTTTATGCAAATGGCATCAACGTTTATGTAAATGTAGAAGTGGACACTGCCGACAACATTGCCCTCGATTTCATTAATGGTGATTTAAAATTTGGACAAAATTATTGTCATCATTAACCAATAGAAATAAAAAAACAATTAAAAAATCTTATAAAATGAATACAAAAGACAAAGGATTTACATCTAAACTTGTACATGCTGGCGGCATCAAAGATCCCCTGGGAAGTGCAGTAACACCAATTTACCAAACATCAACATTTAGTTTCAGAGATGCTGACCATGGTGCCGATTGTTTTTCCGGAGCCGAAAAAGGTTACATCTACACACGTATTGGCAATCCCAACATTGAAGAATTGGAAAAGACGGTTGCAGAATTGGAAAATGGCTATGATGGCATCGCTACTGCATCAGGAATGGCAGCTGTAAATACAGTTTACCTTGCGTTACTTGGCTCAGGCGATCACATGATTAGCAGCAATGCAGTTTATGGTCCTTCACGCGGCGTTATGGAAACCCTTTACCCAAAATTTGGTGTTGAATTTTCTTACGTTAACACATCAAATCTGGAAGAAATAAAGCAGGCCATCCAACCCAATACCAAACTGCTTTATCTTGAAACGCCTGCCAATCCAACCATGGGAATTACAGACATTGAAGAAGCAGTAAAATTGGCACACAAACACAATATCATGGTTTGCGTTGACAATACTTTTAGCAGCCCTTACTTGCAGCGCCCACTGGAAATGGGAGCAGATATTGTTCTGCATTCCATGACCAAATTCATTAATGGCCATGCCGATATTGTTGGTGGAATGGTCATTGCTAAAGAAAAGGATGTTTATGATAAGCTGAGATATGTAATGGTAAATGTTGGTTTCAATATGGACCCACACCAGGCCTGGCTTGCACGTCGGGGATTAAAAACCCTTTCAATACGAATTGATAAAGCACAGGAAAATACCATTAAAGTAGCTGACTTTTTGGAGAAACACCCTAAAGTAGAATGGATATTGTATCCCGGATTAAAATCACATCCCCAATACGAATTGGCGAAAAAGCAAATGGATGGCCCCGGTGCTATGATTTCGTTTGGTGTGAAAGGTGGTTTGAAAGCCGGTAAACAAGTGATGAACAATGTGCAATTGGCATTACTTGCCGTTTCTCTTGGTGGTATCGAAACCCTTATCCAACACCCGGCGTCGATGACACATTCCAAGCTTTCGAAGGAAGCAAAAGAAACTGCCGGAATCAGTGACGGCCTTGTTCGCCTTTCAATTGGAATTGAAGATGTTGACGATATTATTGCCGACCTGGAGCGTGCGCTTTCGTTTGCATAAAAACATTCAGTTTCCCTGCCCGTCCGGGCAGGGAACTTTTTTTCTTACTTTCGTTAGTCTGTTTCTTGCTTCCAATAATTAACTGCGCTTTGCGTTCTATTGACAATGAAAAGGCTAATATTTCTATTCCTTTTATTATATGGGCTGACAACAACTGCCTTTTCGCAAAAGGTAGCTTTGGTGTTAAGTGGTGGTGGTGCCAAAGCATTTGCCCACATTGGGGTGCTTAGGGCGCTGGAAGAAAACAACATTCCCATCGATTATGTGGTAGCCAATTCAATTGGTTCTGTTATCGGTGGGCTGTATGTTTCCGGATACAGTCCTGAAGAAATAAAAAAACTCCTGTCTGCCCCCAACTTATACAATTTCAAGCGGGGTGATGTGAAAAATGAGCGCTTTTTATTTCAAAGTAGCGAAGATAATGCCTCTATTTTACGTATACCCTTCTCGCTTGAAAGAGGTTTTCAGGTTCGCCTGCCATATAATGTTTACAACATCCAGGAAATTGATTATTTGTTGATAGAGAACCTGGCAAGCCCTGCTGCTGCTGCTAATTACGATTTCGACAGTCTGATGATTCCCTTCCGTTGTGTTGCAGCTTATATTGATTCGAGTCGGTTGATCGTGTTAAAAAACGGTGACCTAGCCAAATCTGTACGTGCTTCAATGACATTTCCCTTTTTTATCAGACCCATAAAAGTAGATGACCGCTTGCTTTTTGATGGCGGGATGTATGATAATTTTCCGGTGAATACTGCTGAAATTGAGTTTAAACCTGATTTTATTATCGGCAGCAAAGCCGTCGAAAACTATTTATCGCCCGATGAGGATGATATTGTTTCGCAATTGATAAATATGTTGATGAAAAAAGCCGACTTCAGCATTGACTCCACTCAGGGTTTACTGATTGAAATTCTTTCCGGGAAAGAGAATATTTTCAATTTTCAAGACATTGAGAAATATATTGATAGCGGATATGCAGCTACAATTCGGGCGATTCCGGATCTAAAAAAAAGGATTTCGCGTGAGCAAACGACTGAATCTATCCTGGCAAAAAGGGCGGTCTTCAAACGTAAACAACCAGAGCTATCTATTGACAAAGTAATTGTTACCGATGTTAATGCAAAACAGGAAGTTTACTTTCAAAAGTCATTCCGCATAAAAAAAGGAGATGAAAATGCTGATGATTACAAAAAACAATACAGGCGATTGCTGGCAAATAATAATGTACGGAGCGTGTATCCATCGTTGCATTTTAACACGGAAACCCAAAAGTTCGAGCTTAGTCTGGATATTAAAGAAGTCAATCCCTTTGCACTTCAGTTTGGCGGTTATATATCATCAACCGGTGTAAACGAAGGCTTTGTGAGTTTTGGTTACCGGCATCTCGGCCGCACGAGTAAATCTATTGATGTTGGCGCTTATTTTGGTACGTTTTACAATAGTATTTGGGCAGATGGGGAATGGGAGGTTCAGGGAAGGTTTCCTTTCCTTATACGTGCTGTTTTTTTGGCCTCGAGAAAGAATTATTTTGCAAATTCCCGTTATTTCTTTGAAGATCAATCCCCAGCTTTTGTAATTGTTGATGAGAATTGTCTCGATTTGAATATCGCCTTTCCTGTTGGATTGTCGCATGCACTTAAAGTCGGGGCATCCAATATAAACTTCAACACAACTTATTATCAGGACAACTATTTTACCCGTACAGACACGGCAGATAAATCGAACTTTTATTTTCTCAACCCATATATTGAGTTTGAACGCGACAATTTGAACCGCAAACAATTTGCTTCCAAAGGTAGCCGGTTTTCGATTGGACTAAACTACTATTGGGGTAACGAACATATGATACCCGGAACAACAATTCCCGGTGTTGAGGAGTATATTCGCGACCTTGATTTTATTGTTTTCAATGTTCATTACGAACAATATTTAAAAGTGTTTAAACCTTTTATCCTCGGTGTTAATGCTGATCTTGCAATCTCTAATAAACCACTTCTTGACAATTACGTTTCAAGTCTTTTGCTGGCATCATCATACGAACCGATACCCTTATTGGAAACCTTATTTCTGGAAGATTACCGCGCATACAGTTATGGGGCAATAGGTGCAAAATTTATATTTGAATTGATGAAGGTGTTGGACTTGAGATTTGAAGGGAATTATTTTGTCCCATATAAAAAAATATTACGTGGTGATGACTACAGCGTGAAAATGAGTACCCCCTTTTCATATCACTATGTTGTTGGAAATGTTCAGCTTATTTACCATTCACCAATCGGACCAATCAGCGCATCGGTTACTTATTTTGAAAGGACCGGTGATAAATTCTCATTCTATCTTGGCATCGGTTACCTGATTTTTAATAAATCCAGATTCTACAGATAACTGCTCTGTACTTTTTTTATCTCTTTATTGTACTCCAATTCTTTAATCCTTATTGATTTATTTTTATTTTTGCTCGTTTGTGGATATTAGGTATTTTAGAAATAAACCTGATACTGAATCTAAGAACCAGACTACTTATTAAAGTTGTCAGGAAGATGAGTTTAAATCAAATTTGAGTAATGGAAATGAATGATCAATTAAATCAAAATCCTGAAAGTATACAGGAGGAGAAGCCTAGCCCGGTTGAAGAAACTGGCGTGAAAACTGTTGTCGAAAGTGCTAAGCCAGCCGAAACAGCAACACAGATTAACCTGGAAGAAAAACAAGTTATTGTTGACTTGCTTAACGGAAGTTTTTCAGAAACACCAACTGAGATCAAGCCTGATTCTGATGAAGATCAGAAAATGTCTGAAATGAGTAAACAGCTTGAAACTGAAGAAAAAGAAGAGATTGTTGCTTTACTAAAAGATCAGGAAGCCAAAGTTATTCCTGACAGTATTGAAACACCAGAAGCCGATAATATGCGATTGGGTGATTCCGAAATAGATGCCATTGTTAAAATGCTTCGTGGCGAAAATGAGTCGATAACGGAGGAAGAGGAAGCTATTGACGAAGAAGTCGGTCAGATTAGTAAGGCTGAAAGGGCTGAAATTATTGGAATGTTAGGCGGAAATGCTGATAGGGCAGATCAAAAATCAGTAAGAAAAGATATTGATTACGATAAACTGAACAAGCAGGAACTGGTTGAAATGCTTGAGCAAATTGTTGAAGAAAAAAACATATCGAAAATTAAACAGAGTGTTGCAAGAATTAAAGTTGCCTTCCACAATAAAAATAAAGAGGATGTAAGCCGTGAGCGTAAACAATTTATTGAAGATGGTGGCGAAGAATCAAAATTTATAGCGGTTATTGGACCACTGGAGCATCGTTATAATGCAGCATTTAATACTTATAAACATAGTAAAGCAAAGTTTGCGCAAGAATTTGAAAAGCGAAAACAGGAAAACTTCGAATTAAAACTACAGATACTTGAAGACTTGAAAGTGTTGATTGACTCGGAAGAAACCCTGAAAAAAACATACGACGAGTTTAAAATCCTTCAAATACGGTGGAAAGAAATAGGCATGGTTCCCGCTTCAGAACTTAGAAATCTTTGGCAGAATTATCACTTTCTGGTTGAGCGTTTCTTCGATAGGGTAAAGATTAACAAAGAACTCCGAGACCTTGACATGCGAAAAAACATGGAGATCAAAATAGGTCTTTGCGAGAAAGCAGAAGAATTGTTACTTGAGGAATCGATTGTTAAATCATTTAAACTTTTACAGAAATATCACGATCAATGGCGAGAAATTGGCCCGGTACCGACAGAATACAAAGAAGACCTTTGGGAGCGCTTTAAAGCAACTACCCATAAAATAAATGCACGCAGAAAAGAGCATTATAAAGAGTTGCAGGATGAGCAGGAAAAAAATTATGCAGCAAAAGTGCTTATGTGCGAAAAGGCAGAAGAACTTTTGGTAGAACTGCCTACAAGCTTGAAATTCTGGCATCAACAAACTGATAGAATGAATGAGATGTTGAAGCTTTGGAAAACTATTGGCAGGGCTGCACGCGTGCAAAATGATGAAGTGTGGGTACGATTTAAGACTGCACTTGATAGGTTCTTTGAAGCCAGGCGAGAGTTTCTTGGTAAATTAAAAGATCAACAAACGCAGAATTACAACCTAAAGCTTGATTTGTGCGCACAGGCTGATGCCTTGAAAGACAGTGAGGATTTGAATGATACCACAAAGGCTCTCATTAACTTGCAAAAAGAATGGAAGAAAATTGGTCCGGTTCCAAGGCGAAATGCTGATAAAGTTTGGAAGCGGTTTAGGTCAGCTTGCGATCATTTTTTCAACAGGAAAAAGGAACATTTTAAGAATATTCATGGTGTAGAAGACGATAACCTGAAAGTGAAAAAAGCGCTTGTTAAAGAGATTTCGGATTTCAAAATCCTGAAGGATAAGAATGCCAATCTTGATGCACTCAAGGATTTCCAGTCCAAATGGATGGAAACCGGACATGTACCTTTTAAAGCAAAAGATGAAATTCAGAAGCAGTACCGTGATGCCATCGATAAATTAATCGATCAGATGGATATCAACAAGCACGAGTTAAATACATCTGGTTTTCAGAGTAAAATTGAGATGTTCAAAAGTGCACCTGATGGGGGTCGTCGTATTTCAAAAGAGCGAAACTTCATTAGCGGAAAAATTAGGAGCCTTAAAGAAGATTTGTCGGTATTGGAGAACAACATTGGTTTCTTCTCAAGTTCTAAACAATCCAGCTTATTGAAACAGGGGTTTGAAAAGAAAATTGAAAAGGCGAAACAAGAAATTTATAGCCTGGAAGACAAGCTTAAGATTTTGGATGCTTAATATAATCAGTTTCACAATCAGGGCTTCACTTCAAGTGAGGCCCTGATTATTTAAACAAAAAAATGTCTGGAAACACCTTCGGTAAAATTCTGCGCCTCACAACTTTTGGCGAATCACACGGGAAAGCTGTGGGAGGTATTTTGGATGGCTTTCCTGCCGGTATAAAAATTGATGAGCATTTGCTCCAACTGGAACTTAAACGTCGCAAACCCGGACAAAATGAGTTGGTTAGCAGCCGAAATGAAGCCGATGAAGTTGAAATTTTATCTGGAGTTTTCAATAGTCTTTCTTTAGGAACACCAATTGCTTTTTTGGTATGGAATAAAGATCAGAACCCTGCTGATTATGTCCATTTAGAAGATGCTTTTCGCCCTTCACATGCCGATTTTACTTTTGAAAAAAAGTACGGAATCCGCGATTACAGGGGTGGAGGAAGAAGCTCTGCCCGAGAAACCATTGCCAGGGTAATCGGTGGTGCATTTGCCAAAATGATTTTGAACTCCTTGGATATTCGCATCTCAGCATTTGTGAACAGAATTGGTGAAGTTGCACTTCAAAAAGACGATTCAATATTGGATTTGTCCCTTACAGAAAACTCCCCAGTTCGTTGTCCTGATGCAGAAACATCGGATAGAATGATAGAACTTATCGGTAAGATGAAAAAAGAGGGAGATACCCTTGGTGGTGAAATTAAATGCATTATTCAGAATGTGCCTGTTAGCTGGGGCGAGCCTGTATTCGATAAATTGCATGCCGACCTGGGAAAAGCCATGTTGAGTATTAATGCAGTCAAAGGTTTTGCTATTGGTTCCGGTTTTGAAGCAGCAAAAATGAGAGGATCAGTTCATAACGATTTATTTGAAATGCAAGGCGGAAAAGTAAGAACGCAAAGCAATTTTTCGGGTGGTGTGCAAGGTGGTATTTCAAATGGGGAGGATATTTATTTTAATGTTGCTTTTAAACCTGTTGCGACATTAATGAAAGACCAACAATCGATTGACAAATTCGGGAAAGCGATTACGCTCAAAGGAAAAGGTCGCCACGATGTTTGTGTTGTTCCCAGGGCAGTACCAATTGTTGAGGCCATGGCAGCTTTGGTTTTGGCCGATCATTTTTTACTGAACAAAACTGTTCACTTATAACCTATTCACCTCCTTCTTCCATAACCCCTTGCTGGTGAACCCACCAACAAGCGTATAAACTCAAAACAACAAAAAGAAAAAAGTCAAATCGTTGGTAGGGACACCAACGATGGAAAAAGAATTATACCAAATAGTCATCAGAATGCGCCTTTTCAATCAAAATATTTTTTCGCGTAGCGATTTGCAAAAAATCTTGCATCCCCGATAGCTATCGTGGTAGTTACGGAAGAATTTTTCAAAGAAGCTGAGCGAGAAAAGATGAAGAGTGAATGGTGCATTTTGGTGATTAATTGGTATTGTTTATTGTTTCCGGTTTTCCGGCTCGATCCGGTATTCCCATAAAACTTTTCCATCGCTGTCAAAATATCGGATTGTCAGTTCCCTTTCAGTTTTTGGTCCGTTTAGCGAAATCTGGGTATAATTCCGCTGCATAATAACCGACTCGGTAATGCGTAAAGTATTATTTTGCTCAATACCGTTGGTGTTTACACCACTGGTTAATGGGGAAGATGTAATGTCCCAAATAGTAGGTTTTCCCTCTTCCCTTAAAACAGAAACTTCAGAAAAATGAACATCCCCGGTCAAAAAGATTACATTCTGAATTTCTTCTGCATAAATAAAATCAATAATACGTTGGCGTTCTTTTTCAAAACCATAGCTGGTGTATGCTTCATAAACGCCTGATGTAGAGAGAACTTGTCCGCCAATAACAACAAATTTAAATCGGGCATAACTACTTGTCAGATTGTCGAATAACCATTGCAATTGCTCTTCCCCCAATTGGGTTTTCTCACCTGTTTTTCGTTTGTTGGGCGTACGATGTGTGCGGTTGTCAAGTAGAAAGAAATCGGCATCACCATATTGAAAAGAGGTGATGGCACCTTCAATATTTCCTACTCCGTAAGATGGATTGGCCCAGAAATATTCAAATGCTTCAAGCGATTGATTCTTATTCCAAAAACTACGGTCGCTGTCGTTGGGACCAAAATCATGGTCGTCAAGAATAGCATAGTGATGTGTTGAAGCGAGAAATTTCTGCAATTCAGGAATCGAACGATCGTGTGTATAACGGTGAAAGAGTCCGGTTTTGGTGTTCCATTCCTGCTGCCGGAGGTAAACATTATCGCCCAACCAGAGCATAAAATCGGCTTGTTTCTCAGCCATGCTGTTGTAAATCTGGTAGCCATCCCCGTAAGGATTACCAGGCCGGTCGTAAGCTTTTTCGTTAATGTAAGTTCCACAACCCATCAGAAATGAAAAGTCGGGAGGGTCCGTACGCCATAACCAGATTGTTTGGGTTTTGAAAAAGGTTTCATAAGCTAAATCCACACGCTCATTATTGATGTAAATATCGTATTGATAACGGTTTCCAGGTTCAAGGGTGTCAGCAATTAAAATTGCTGTAAATGCCTGGTCTCTTACAGTGTTTACCAAATTTGTAAAATGAAAATCGCTTTTTTGTCCGATTGGCCAATATTTTACGAAAACCGTTGCACTGTCTTTTGTTTGTAACCAAATGGCTACTTCTCTCATTTCGCTATAGCCGGGCATGGGACCTGAAGAAAGTATTTGATTTTGCGAAAAAACCAAAGTATTTGTAATAATGGCAAATACTGGCAGCAGGTATTTTATTTGTTTCATATTAAATGAGAATTAGGTTAATTAATTATGACAGCAGGCATCATCCCAAAGCAGTATGGATGCAGCGCATTGCGTAGAGACAATGCATTGCGTCTCTACTTCAGTACACCCTTTACATTATCAATATTACCATCTGAAGATGGTGTGTTTAGTTTCATTATTTTTCCAATAAGTGGATAAATATCAACATTGTTAAAAGTAGGCTGGATATGTTCTACTCTAAAAGCCGGGCCGGCGGCATAAAATATCGCATGCATATCTTTAAAATCATTGTCGTAGCCGTGGGTGGCTTTTGACTGACCAATTTTCCATGACCAATACACACTCCATCCCGGGTCGGCAGCAATCGTTATATCCTGTGTCCTGATGTTGGTTCCATAATGCAATCGCTCGGGCAAACTGTCGTGTTTCCAAACCTGAATGTGGGGGGCTTTTTTTAATCCGGAGAAAACTTCTTCCAGTTTCCCCTTTTTTACTTTGAAATTATAAACCGGATTGCCACCATTTATTATTTCAATATTGGCAGTATCAACATATTTATCAAGTAGCACTTGCCTGTCTGGTGATAATTCAGCCATCCCATGATCGGAAGTAACGATGAAATTAAGCTGATCGAAAATTGGAAGTTTCCGCATCGCGAAGAAAAAGTCACCCAAAAATGCATCCAGCTTCTCGACTTCAGCAATAAGTTCCGGACTATTTGGACCATAATCGTGGCCTGTCCAATCAGGCTCTAAATAATACCACATGATGAGATGTGGTCTCTGATTTTCAGGAAGACTCAGCCAGCGCACCAACGAATCAATGCGCGAATCAAGTGACAAGCCCGTTTGATAAGTACTCCAAAACGAGGGTCTTCTACCATTTATTTCTGCAGAAGCGCCCACCCAAAATAGTGTCGCTGTTTTCACGTCTTGTCTTTCTGCCACATTCCAGATGGGGTCACCGTCATAAAAAACACCATCGGTAACTGTTGAGCGGTCTGATAGAGAGTAATTTCTTTTTAGATCTGTTGCAAAGAAACGGTTCAAAACAATACCATTGTGATCGGGGTATAAACCTGTAGCGATGGCATAATGGTTCGGAAAAGTCTTAGTGGGAAAAGACGGTTTTAAAGAAGCCGCCACAACTCCGGCACTTTTCAAAGAATCGAGCACGGGCGTGTTTGCATTTTCGGGATAATCCCACCGGAAACCATCAAGCGAAAGCATGATAAGATAAGGATCTTGTTTTTCCTTTGTTGTACAAGAAGAAATCAGAACAATGGAAACGAGAAAGAAACTAAATAATTTAAGGCTTTTCATAAGGCTAAAATAATGAAAAAAAAAGCCCCCAAATTGGAGGCTTTTTTTTAAAAATTGTTTTAAAAATTAGAACCTGACAATTAAAGAGAAGTTCATATTTCTTCCCCAACTCCAGAATCCTTTCTTGAACACATGTTCATAACCAATCACGTCTCCATCATTATTTTTAATCTTATTCGTACGGTCTTCAGCTTCAACCAGTGTAATATTATCTGTTACATTGTAAATTTGCCATTGGAAATAGGAGTCCAATCCTGCCATTTTAAATTTCCAACCAAACCTGAAATCAAGCATATCATAATTTGGTAATTTCCATGATTGTCCCATATCATCAGGATTATCGCGGTCCTCAGGTGTGTATTGTGCATAAATGTTGGCATAGTACAAATAGTTCAGACCAAAATCAATGTTTTTGGTAATCTGAAATTTAGCAGCAAGACCAGCCATTGACTGTGGTTGATCAGGTACTTTCAAGCCTTTTGTATAAATGGTACCTTTTCCAATAGGCTCTTGTGTTTGGTCATCGTAAAGATCGGCAACTGCATTGTTGTCAATGTACCAGTCGCCAAGCGCACCAAAGAAACCTAGGCTTAACCAGCGTGTCGCACGCCAATTGGCTTCCAGTTCAAGGCCCATGTGTATTTCTTTCATATCTGATAAAAAGGCGTTCACATATTTTCCGTTATCAGCTTCGAATCCGGCGAGCTGTGAAATGTCGTTCCAGATGGAATAATAGCCATTAAATTTCAGGTCAAATTTTCTTGATTTATAACCATAACCCAGTTCGAAGGAACTAATCTTTTCGTTTGCCAAATCAGGGTTTACATCATTTTTATAGTTCAGGAAATGAAACCTGAAGAAAGGAACACGTGAGTAGATACCTGCATTGAAGAAAACATTGTGTTTTTCGTTGATGTTGTAGTTGGCACCAATTTTTGCGTTATATCCGAAGTTGGATAAGGTTTCACTAACAGCTTTTTTCTCGTCTTCTGAAGGAGTTTCTCCGGGTGTATAATAAGGAAGATAGGAACGGTAATCAATTCTTTTTGTCCAGGTGTTGGAAGCAGTTGCTGCAATAAAGGCATTGAAGTTTCCGGTTGTGAACTCCAATTGGGCAAAGGCTCCGGTGTAGGTTACAATACCATCGTTCCAATAGGCAATTTTATCACCAACCCGGGCAGGGCCAAATTTGCTATCCGACCAGTAATCACCACCAATCAAATCTCTGACTTCACGATAGTGTTCTCCAATATAACGACGGGAGTCAATACCAACTGTAAGTGTGAAATGGTCTGAAAGCCTGGCATTTAAGGTTGAGAGAATACCCATCCAGGTGTGGTTATTTGCCGAATTGCGGATGATGTGTTGTGAACGATAATCACTATAAGTGGTGTCAGTACCATTAACTTCAAATAATCCATTTTGAATGAGGTTAGCAGTGTCCATATTGGCTGCGTTGATGTCAGCCATTTGATCCCAGTCGTACTGTCCTGATGCTGTTTGAGGTGGCTCGTACTTGGAGCTTCCATAACCTAATGGGCCTGATCCGCCACCTTTTCCAAATGAAAGGTAAGCAGAGGTAGAAAGGAATAGGTTCTCATTAATGGTATAATACCAGTTTAATGCAATTTGCGGTTTGTGGTAGTAGTTCACACGCTCGTTAAGCTGCTCGCCACCACGCCAACCCCAGTTCTGGTTGTATTTGGAACCATATTTATCAAACTTATCCTGCGTAAGCATATAATAACCGTTGCGCTGTCCGTGTTGTTGTGGCGCACCAATTACTGTCAATGCCAATTGGTGATTTTTTCCAATTTCCTGACTTACCGAGAGGAAATACGACCAGGCATCAACCCATGTTGCATCAATATATCCTGCTCCAAAAGTACGAGAGCCAACAAATGTAATTGAGGTACCCGTTTTGAGTTTACCGGTTGACAAGCTAAGCATTGTCTTGAAACGTCCGTAATCAGTTGCACTCATCATAACTGAACCACCTTTATTCATGTCGGTAGTTTTGGTAATAATGTTGATGGTACCCCCTACAGAGTTAATCGCCAGTTTGGAAGCACCAAGTCCCCGTTGAATCTGTACTGTCCGGGTAGCGTCTCCAAGACCTGCCCAGTTTGACCAATATACCCAACCGTTTTCCATGTCGTTAACAGGAATACCGTTGATCATAACAGCAACGTTCCTTTGATCGAAACCACGTACATTCACACGGGCATCACCAAAGCCACCGCCAGTTTTCGTAGCATACACATTGGGAGTCATTTTCATGACTTCAGGAAATTCCTGGCTTCCCAAATTCTGCTCGATGGTTTGCGCATCAATGGTTGATACTGCAACCGGTGTTTTGCGGTCAACGGCAACGTCTGCCAACACATTGATTTCGTCAAGGCCAATAGCACTCGATTTCATCAGGATTGTACCCACATTATAGGTAGCACCATCTTTTACGCTAAGGTGTGATGATTGCGTTTCGTATCCTACATAAGAATACACCAGCTTGTGTTCACCTTCGGGGGCAATCAGCAGGAAGCTACCATCAAGATTGGTTGTTACACCAATGGTAGTCCCATCAATAACAACTGTGGCACCAATAAGAGTTTCGTCCGTATTGACGTCTTGTACGACACCCCGGATGATTCCCTGTGCAAAAGTTGCACCACTAAACAATACAATAACCATAAAGGTTAAGAGTAAATTTTTACGTTTCATAAGCATACTAATTTTTGGTTTATTGTTTCTTTCTTTGAAGAGACGTAAAAGTAAATATTTCAATCATTACCGGAATTAAGAAATTGTTAACAAAATGACATCCGCCTTTAACAGGATTTTCAAATTGTAGATTTACAGGAATTTAAATGTTAATTTATGTTAATAAGTTTTTGATGGATGAATGTGTGTAGGGGAAATAAAGGAGATAAGGGGAATAAGGAAAAAAAGGGTTGTGAAGGAAATAAGGTTTATAAGGGGGCTAATGGGCATAAGGGTGATTGGGCAATAATAATGGATGAATTCATCATATCCCCCGAATACCCACATTGCCTTACTGCCCTTTACCAATTGTTTGAACAACTAGACTGCTTGTAAATATAGCCTTGAAATGAATTGAGAAGCCTGGCGTTTCTATTGCCCATTCAGAACTGCAATTTCATCACGAAGGGGAGAATAAAAAATAACTTTGGGATTTAACCAAGCAATAAAATTATTAAACAGATAAGGGTGACGCCTTTTACGACAACACTTTCATCCCGAAGGGATAGAATGAAAGCAGCTGAGGGATTTATCCCCAAGTAACAAAATGATAAAACTGATAAGTTTTTTGGCCACCTCTTTATTTGGCGTGAATCACCTGCAATGCTTCCAAAGCGGCGATGGTTCCGTCGGCAACTGCTGTGGTAACCTGGCGGTATTTTTTGGTACGCGAATCGCCAGCAACAAAAACACCTTCAATATTGGTGTGTAAATTTTCGTTGGCAACAATTTCGTTCCATTTGTTTAATTCAATACCGGTATCTTTTAACATTTCGGTATTGGCTTCGTAGCCGATGAAGATAAAAACACCATCAATTTCTTTCTCAGAAAGCTCCCCGGTTTTTTGATTCTTATAAGTTACTTTGGATAGGTTTTCACTTCCTGAAAATTTAGTGATACGAGATTCCATAATGAAATCGATTTTCGGATTTTCTTTCGCCTCCAAAATGGCATGTTCAAAAGCCTGAAAATGATCGAACTCATGAAGGATGGTTACTTTGCTGGCGTATGTAGTCAGAGAAACTGCTTCTTCGAGAGCGGAGTTTCCACCACCCACGACAATAATTTCTTTGTCCTGGAAAAAATCGCCATCGCAAGTGGCGCAATATGAAATTCCTTTGCCTTTGAAATTGGCTTCGCCCGAAACATTCAGCATGCGCGACCGTCCACCGGTAGCCAGAATAACAGTCGGGGCTTTGTAAATAAATTTGTTGTTGACTGCAATACTTTTAATGGCTTGCTCCAAATCGAGTTCGGTAATTTTGATATTCGATTTTATATCGCAGCCAAACGATTTGGCCTGTTTTTTCATCGTTGCCGACAACTGGTAACCGCTGATGCTTTCGACACCCGGATAGTTTGCAATTTCATGCGTAAGCACAAGTTGCCCACCAACCGTTCCTGTATCCAGAATCAGTGTTTTTGCTTTCGCCCTTGAAAGGTAAATACCAGCTGTCAGTCCGGCAGGGCCGGCACCGAGTATGATGGTATCGTAGTTTTTTGTTTCCATGGTGATTTTGGGTTTGAGGTTGAGGTTGAGAATTGAGGTTGAGATTGAGTCCCGATAGCTATTGGGAGAGATTGAGGCTAAGATTCAACGGTTAATTCCTTAATCTCAACCTTTACCTTAACCTCAGCCTTAACCTGTATCTTCTTACTTAAACTCTCTGTCCAGTATTTCTGTAATTTGATCACTATCCTGGATGCTGCTTGTGGCAGCAACAACTTTTCCGTTTTTGTAATAGATGGTGAATGGAAGTCCCATAAAACTACGAGCTTCAGGAAGATTGCGGATAACAGCAGCATCAGGATTATCAAAAAGCATATCCCTGAAAGCTACATTGGGATATTCTTCCGGTAATTCTTCCATAATGTCGTAAACAGGAAGACACATAGGGCCCATCCGTCCACAACAGATCATTACATTTTCATTGTTTTTTAATAACTCACTATACGCTGCTGCATTTGCAACATGTTTCAAATTTGTTTGTAAAACCATTTCTTATTTTTTTAAAAAGATAATTATTGTTTTGCCCTATCATAAATTGTGCCAATTGGGTGATATTGAAGCGATATAATTGAAGTTAATAAGCAATTAACAGCTATTTTGTTTTGGGGATGGATTTTGAAGATAGTTGCGCTGCTCAACTAACTGACACTTTGTATCTACTGAAAAAGAATTCTTTTTATTATCCGCAATTGATGGGTGTATTTTTTTGTATCTGTATTGTAAATTCCTTGGTGATCAATTTCGTCGATCCTAACAATACCATAGGCATGAATAATGCTTGTATTATTAAGTAAAATGCCAACGTGGTTAATATTTCCTTCCCTGTTTTCAAAAAAAGCCAGGTCGGCAGCTTTTGCTTCCTGTAGTAGGTTGACGGTTTCTCCCTGTTCAATTTGTTGAGAAGCATCACGCTGCAATTGCTTACCACACATCTTAAAAACGATTTGTGTAAAACCTGAGCAGTCAATACCAAAGGGAGAACGCCCGCCCCATAAATAGGGAGAACCCAGGTAGTTCTGAGCAGTTTGAACAATTTGTTTGTTGCCAGCTTTTTCCTTTGGATTGCTCGTGTTTCCAGTAAAATAATAAAGCTGATCTTTGATTTGAAAGTGACCATTTGAATAATTAGGAAGCCGTGCTCCCATTGTTAACCGAAGTGCTTTTTTGCTCTCTGAAACGGCATTACTACATAATTCAAGCGAATAGATCGGATGCTCTTTTTGGTGGTCTTTAAAAATATTTTGATCAATAATTTGAATTTGTTTTTTATCAATCCAACCCTCGTAGTTGTCATTGGATGTTTCAATTAATAGCCAGTCATTCAGCGAATCTTTCACAAAAACAAGGTCACCAAAAAGTAGTTGATTGGTCATTTCTTGCTGCTCTCCTGGTTGAGATCTGACAGGAACAACAGCCTGTTCACAAAAGCCGTATTTCATATTTTCAAATTAATTTGATGCAATCTTAGGCTTTTATTTACATTTGTTAAATAAAATCTTGTTGCATGAATTCCATTTTTTCAAAATTACAACATAATTATTACGAGATTCTAAAAGTAATATTATTTATTCTGGCCATTGCTATTGTTGTTTGGATAAGTCCTAAGGAGCGTTTCTTTAAATACGAGATACAAGCCGGAAAACCATGGAAACACAATGATCTGATTGCAACTTTCGATTTTTCAGTCATAAAAACAGAGGCTGAACTTGCCGAGGAAAAAGAAATCATACTGAAAAATTTTGTACCCTATTTTAGGTTTGATGAAGAAATAGGAACTGATGTAATGCGTGATGTTGAAGAACGGTTTGTGTTAGAATGGGCGCTTAGCGACACCAATGAGCAACCGCAGGATTCCTTACGATACATTCTATTTTTAAAAAAGACAGTCAAAAGCATTTTGGAAAAGGGCATTATACGGTACAACCCGGTGCTTGAAGGTAGGGGTAAGTCGTATAGAATAAAGCTGATACGCGGGAATGAAGTTCGAAATGTGGTGATTGATCAACTTTATGATGTAAGAAGTGCCAATGCATACGCCCTTAAACAAGTTCAAAAATTGAATGTGCCGGATAGTGTTTATTTGAAAGAAATTATTATTCAATCTCTGGTGCAGAATGTAATTTATGATTTTGATAAAAGTGATGCCGACAAGACGGAATTGCTTAAACAAATATCACCAACAAGCGGGCTGGTTCAAAGAGGGGAGTTGATTATTTCGACAGGTGGATTGGTAACGCCGGAAAAGGTGCAGATTTTAACTTCGCTAAAAACCGAGTACGAAAAAGGATTGGGCTCGTCCAAGGCCAGTGAATATATTTTTGCCGGTGGTGTACTGCTGGTTACATTGCTTTTTGTCATTCAGTTTTTGTTTTTATGGCTTTACAAAAGACGTTATTACGACGAGATGAAGAACGTGATAATCATCTTGTTGAGCCAGGTTTTGGTGGTTGTATTGGGTATTTATGTTTTTAAAAATTTTCCGCAGTTTGCTTACCTGGTTCCTTATGCAATATTGCCAATTATTATCGTCGCCTTTCTTGATGAAGGAATAGCAATAATTGTATACCTTATAACTGTTATGATACTTGGGTTTAATGCGCCGAATAGTTTCGACTTTTTTTATACTCAGTTTACGGCCGGTTTAATTGCTGTTTTTGCTGTGCGGGATTTGTCAAAACGGGGCGATCTTTTCCGGACATCCTTATTCGTTTTCCTTACCTATATGGTTGTTTATGTTAGTATGATGTTTGTACAGGAAGGGTCTTTTAAAAGTATTTCACTTCAAACGATAAGCTATTTGGCTGGGAGCTCAATTTTGCTATTACTCGCTTTCCCGATTATTTACCTCTACGAAAAACTTTTTGGTGTCATTACACAACTTTCGTTGCTGGAGCTTTCCAATACAAATAATCCACTTTTGCGTGAGCTTTCGCTGAAGGCGCCGGGAACTTTTCAGCATTCGTTACAGGTTGCCAATCTGGCCTCTGAGGCTTTATACGAAATTGGAGGTGATGCTTTGTTGGCACGAACAGGTGCACTTTATCACGATATTGGAAAAATGGAGAATCCTTTGTTTTTTGTTGAAAACCAGGTGCCTGGCTACAATCCTCACGATGAGTTGACTTACGAAGAAAGTGCCCGGATTATTATTGGACATGTTCTGTCTGGAATAGAAATGGCACGTAAAGCAAAAGTCCCTGAGCAAATTATCGATTTTATCCGCACCCATCACGGCATCCGTAGGGTAGAGTATTTTTACAGGCTTGAACGGAAGTTGAACCCGGGAATGGAAGTTGATCCCGCCGATTTTACATACCATGGACCCATCCCGTTTTCACGGGAAACGGCTGTAGTAATGATGGTAGATTCTATAGAGGCTGCATCAAGAAGTATCGCGAAACCCAATGAGCAAAAAATCAACGACCTTGTCGAAAATATTATCAATGCACAAATGGAAGACAGGCAATTGATCAATGCCAATATTACCCTGAAGGAAATCAATACCGTAAAGAAGGTGATTAAAAAGAAATTACTGAGTATTCATCATATTCGGGTGGCATATCCTGATTAAGAGAAATTGAAACTCAACCCTCAACCTCAACCTCAACCTTAGCCTCAACCTCAACCTCAACCTCAACCTTAACCTCAAAAATAATAAACACTAATCTCTGCCAAATACCCCTTTTATCATTTACTTTGCTTTATGAACGATTCCTTATTTGTTTTAGATTCAAAACCTGTTTCTTACGTTATTGGTGAAGGGGCGTTGGCCTTTTCTGAGAAGAATCTTGCACAGTATAAACAAGCCGTTATTCTTGTTGATGAAAATGTCGAAAAGCACTGCCTCCCAGTATTTAGGGAAAAATTGCCCCTGTTTAATTACAAAGGTGTCATTAGTATTCAAAGTGGCGAGCAAAAGAAAAACCTGGAACAGACCGTCCATATATGGAATGAGTTAACCCGCATGCAGGTTGATCGCGATTCTTTGCTTGTTGTTTTGGGTGGTGGTGTGGTTTCTGACATTGGCGGCTTTGCAGCAGCAACATTTAAAAGAGGAATAAAGTCCATTAATTTTCCGACCACACTGCTTGGTATGGTTGACGCTGCCATTGGGGGTAAAACAGGCATCGATTTTAGCAATTTTAAAAATCAGGTTGGCTTGTTTGCCAATCCGTGTTCGGTGATTGTTGACCCGGTATTTTTATCAACTTTGGAAGACAAACACTGGCAATCAGGATTTGCCGAAGTGCTCAAATATGGCCTGATTATGGATCGTGAACTGTGGCGCATGCTAAAAGGGAAACACTATCGGGAAATTGACGAATGGAGCAAAATTATAATAAAGGCTGCGAGAGATAAAATTGATATTGTCCGCCATGATGCCCATGAAAAGGGGATACGAAAAAATCTGAATTTTGGCCACACCCTTGGCCATGCTATTGAAAGCTATTTTTTGAAATCGGGTAAGCCTGTCACCCATGGACAAGCCATTGCAGCAGGCATGATTTGCGAAGCCTGGATTTCGTCCAAGGTTTACGAATTCGAGTGTATCCAACTGGAAGAAATTATTGAAATGATTGATTTGAATTTCGATCGTTTTAATTTGGATGAATCTGTAATTCCTGATTTGCTTGACTTGATGCGACAGGACAAAAAAGTTCGGGAAGGTAAGCTGAGGTTCAGTCTTTTGCGTAAATTGGGAAAAGCAGTACACGATATAGAAGTGGATATGAAACTGGTGAGAGAAGGTTTGCAATTTTATATTGCTAGGGAAAAGTGTAGCTAAAGTGAAACAAATCAATCTAAAATATAAGCATAGGAAAATTATCGGCAACTTTAGTCTGTCAGGCTCGAAAAGCGTGAGCAACAGACTGCTGGTGATACGGGCTTTGGCGGAGAGCAAGGTGCAATTTGGCAACCTGTCAACTTCTGCCGATTCTCAATTGCTGAAGTCATACCTTAAATTGATTACTGTTTGTGCGTCTTCAGCAATTCCAATGGTGATTGATGCAAAAAATGCAGGAACAGTTTTTCGTTTTCTTGCAGCTTATCTTGCCATAAACGAAGGCGTTTGGTTGTTGACGGGTAACAAAAGAATGAAAGAACGACCGATTGAGGGGCTTACTTTGGCATTAGATAATTTGGGTGTAGAAATAACTTATGCCGGAAAAAATAATTTCGCACCCTTGCGGATTGTTGGAAGCGATATTGATGGGGGAAGTGTTGAGGTTGATCCGTCAGCGAGCAGCCAGTTTGTTTCAGCTTTGATGCTGATAGCCCCTTATCTTGAAAAAGGATTACAAATTCAAATGAAAAAAAAACCAGTTTCGTTTTCATATATTTTGATGACCCAAAAACTAATGCAGGAATTTGGGGCAAAGGTACAAGTGCAGAAGAATAAAGTAGTTGTAGAATCGGGAGAATATCAAATGAAAACTTACCAGATTGAGCCTGACTGGAGTTCGACTTCCTATTTCTATGAAATGGCAGCCTTATCAGAAAATGCCGATATTTTTCTTAGTGGCTTTTCGTCAGACAGTGTTCAGGGCGATCGCGTTGCAGTTGAAGTTTTTGAACAATTGGGTGTAATTACAAGTTTTGAAAACAATGGTATCCGCTTAAAAAGTGGAGCTCATTCTACTTCTTCTTTTTCTTATGATTTTAGCTCTTGTCCCGACCTGGTTCCGGCTGTATTGGCAAGCTGTGCCGGAAAGGGAATTCATGCTGTTTTAAAAGGGGTGGGGCATCTAAAATACAAGGAGTCGGATCGCATTGCCAGTATGCAGGCCGAATTATTCAAAACAGGAACAATCCTGAAAAGGAAAGCCAATTCAGTCGAACTAATTCCTTCCGAAATAGACCTTTCCAAATCCCATTGCGTTTTTGATACCTGCGGCGATCATCGCATTGCCATGTCTTTGGCGCCCCTGGTACTGAAGTTAGCCTCCGTAAAAATAAATAATCCGGAAGTGGTCAAAAAATCTTACCCGCTGTTTTGGGATGATATGGAAAGGCTCGGAATAAAAAAGGAAGAAATTGAACTGACAACTGATAACTGACAACTG
>Ga0164318_10001201_pt1 | contig 22590 bp, 15 predicted proteins | sample GuaBasSedimGuay9_FD_113734 | JGI IMG/M metagenome (GOLD analysis project Ga0164318, IMG submission 113734) | Subseafloor sediment microbial communities from Guaymas Basin, Gulf of California, Mexico - Guay9, Core 4571-4, 0-3 cm | ecosystem: Environmental > Aquatic > Marine > Hydrothermal vents... | reverse complement strand
CGCGAGGATATCGAGCTTGAGGTGACTCCTCTTGTTGTGAAGGTCTGGGGGGTCAGAAAAACCATCTGCCAGGGGGCTACTGCGCTTGCCATGGAGATACAGACCGGCAGGTTCCAGCGTGATGTTCACCTTCCCTACAGGGTTGATACATCCAGCGTTTCAGCCGAGCTGAAGTCAGGTGTGCTTCACATAAAACTGGCAAAACAGAAACCGGTGAAGGTAGTGGTTCCTGTTCAGTCCCGGGAAAACTCATGACTAACAGCGGAGATGTTCCCGACATCATACCTATTCATCTTTTCAATCAGGGCATTCTGATGCCGTATACTGTGCTGCCCCTTACTGTAACCGATCCGGACATGATAGCCATGATTGATCACGCAGTAAACGGTGACAAAATTATCGGCGTGGTGGCGGAATCTCCGGATGGTAAGAAATACAGAGTGGGTACAGCTGCAGGTATCTGGAAGCTGTACAGATTCCCTGGAGATGTGGTAAGGGTAACACTCAAAGGGCTGTACAGGTTCAGAATTGTTGAAGAAATGGAAGTTGACGGTATACCCAGTGCAAGGGTTGAAAGACTGAATACTGAATTTCCAGAAGATTCTGATGAGCTTGAAGCATGGCGCAGGTCTATAGAATTGCAGCTGCGCAAGATAATGGAACTCACTCCCGGTATACCCGACGAGCTCCAGCTTATCACGCTGCTGAGGGACCCGGAGAAACTGAGTTTTGTCGCTGCAAGCGGGCTTGAGGCTCCTGTTTTTGAAAAGCAGACTTTTCTTGAGGAGAACAGCATAGTTCTCAGATTCAGGCTGCTTAGATCCATGATGAACTACGAGATTCAGAGGCTGAAGCTTCGTGAACACATCGAGGGTCAGGTTAGAATGGAGATGGAGCAGGATCAGAAGGAATACTATCTCAAAGAGAAGATGAAGGTGATTCAGAAGGAGCTTGGCGGCTCAGCGGTCAACCCGGATGTTGTAGAACTATCGGAAAAACTGGCACACAAGCGTCTGCCTCAGTCTGCAGCAGATGCTGCCGAAGAAGAGCTGAAACGTCTCTCGAAGCTTCATCCCGGTTCTCCAGAGGCAGGGGTTGCCAGAAGCTATATCGAGTGGATACTGCAGTTGCCGTGGCTGGAAAGAACGGTGGATCGAATTGATATAGCCGAAGCGAACAGAATACTTAACAGTGATCACTACGACCTTAAAGATGTGAAGACCAGGGTACTTGAGTTCCTCGCTGTCCGTAAGCTTAACCCGGAAGGCAAGGCTCCCGTTATCTGCTTTGTCGGACCTCCCGGAGTTGGTAAAACCAGCATGGGCAGGTCTATCGCCCGGGCACTTGGAAGGAAGTTTATCAGGCTCAGTCTCGGTGGAGTACACGATGAAGCCGAGATAAGAGGGCATCGTAAGACCTACATCGGAGCAATGCCGGGACGGATAATACAGGGGCTCAAGGAAGCGGGGTCAGCCAATCCGGTGTTTATGCTGGACGAGATAGATAAACTGGGAAGAGACTACAGAGGGGATCCCACCTCCGCTCTTCTTGAGGTTCTGGACCCTGAACAGAATTTCTCGTTCAGAGACAACTACCTGAACACCCCCTTTGATCTCAGTGGTGTAAAATTTATTACAACGGCGAATACGCTGGAGACAATCCCGGGACCTCTTCTGGACAGAATGGAAATCATTCGTATTCCCGGATACACAGAGGATGACAAGTATCAGATAGCCAGGAGGTACCTTGTAAAGAGGCAGGTTGAAAGAACAGGTCTCTCAGGGAAACTTGTACGGTTCACACAGAGCGGACTTCGCTGTATTATCAAGCGTTACACCAGGGAGGCAGGTGTAAGAGAACTGGAGCGTTCAATCGGGGCTGTGTGTCGAAAATGCGCTGTAAAAGTAGCCAGTGGTGATATGGCCATGACAACGGTAACAGAAAAAACCGTACCCGACTATCTTGGCTCGTGGAAATTCACCAGGGAGTCCAGGCTTCCAGAACCCCGTGTTGGTGTTGCCACCGGTCTTGCCTGGACGGCTGTGGGCGGTGAGATTCTCATGATAGAAACACTTCTTCTTCCCGGGAATGGAAAGCTTATTCTTACCGGCCAGCTGGGTGATGTTATGAAGGAGTCTGCTCAGGCAGCATTGAGCTGGATCAGATCAAACAGAAGAGACCACTGCAAGGATCCATCAGAGTATGACATACACATTCATGTTCCAGCAGGAGCCACACCCAAAGACGGGCCGTCTGCCGGAGTTGCAATAACCGCTTCTGTTTTCAGCGCACTGTGCGAAGAACCTGTTCGAAACAAAGTGGCAGTTACCGGTGAAATTACACTTCGCGGAACTGTTCTTCCAGTGGGTGGTATTAAAGAAAAAGTTCTGGGAGCTATTGCCGCAGGGATAGAAAAGATCCTTCTTCCTGCGGAAAACATGAGAGATCTGGAAGAAGTACCGAAAGTGCAGAGGGAAACCATGGAATTTGTGCCTGTTTCTGAAATAGGTCAGGCAATGGAACACTTGATCATTCGAGGTAACTAGATTGCAGAGAGTACTGTTGAATACGGTGATTTTGTCTTCTTTTCTTGTTCTGGCGTCGTGTGGGGGGAAACCGGTTGATGTTCTTACGGTATCAGATGGAACGGTGGTTACAGGTCAGCTTCAGAGCATTTCTTCCGGAAAGGCTGTGGTTTCCGGGGTAACTGTTGATATTCCGCCTGAAGGACGGGTCTGGTGTAAGAATGGTTCTACATTTGCCGGCGTTATTAGTGCATCTGACGGAGTTATCGTATCAGGGACGAACTCAGCTCCCGTGGATTCTGTTTACATCGTAGTGTGGGGAAACACCGATATTCATAATGAAACATTTGCGGTTGATGCTGCACATGGGTGGTTGAATACAGGGATCGAAATGCAGGAGGGAGAGATGTTCTCACTTCGCAGCACAGGGACGGTTGTTACTGAAACAGGAACAGCCACTCCCCAGGGGCAGGAGAAATTTTCTTCTTCTGTTTCTCTGGTTCCCGGAGCAACTTCAGGGCAGCTGGTATTCCGAACAGGTGAAATACAGCAGCCGGTGGCGGCGGGAAGTACATGGGTTGGCAAATCTCCCGGGTCGGGAGTTCTGATGCTGGCGGTAAATGTGCCCCTTGAGGGTAGTGAGGAATCCAGAGGTATTTACGCTGTAACGGTTACTGCCGGCACAAATGGAACCGGATCAGGTTCTGTTGTTTTTTATCCTGCAGACAGGTAAAATCAAAAGGTTGACTACCTGCGTCTCTTAGTTTAGAATTTATGAAGTTATGATATTGGAGACTATTGTGCCGGAGATTGTCTGCGGCGGAGAACAGCTGTGCATGATTTTCCGGGGAGAGCTGGAGGTGATCTGGTGAGGATAGTTACACTTGTGTTTGTCTTGTTTGCAGCTGTTTCAGTGGCAGGCGAGTATGTTGTTGGTTATGGAGATACCCTTTCCGATATTTCATTGCACTTTTACGGAACATGGGAGAAGTGGGTCGATATTCTTGCAGCCAATCCTGACCTGCAGGGTGCGGAGTACCTCATTCCCGGTATGGTTCTTCATATTCCGGATGTTGCAGGGGCAATTTCTGCTCCAGGCTCAAGCAGTTATGAAACACAGATTCCTGCCGGGGCGGTAGTAATCAGATCCAGTGAGCCTGTTCTTTCCAGAATTCAAAGGGAGTCAGCTGGATTCATCAGCTACCGTTCGCTGAATCCCCTGGGATATGTTCTCTCCACAAATGCAGAAGAGCAGGGAGTGGTGAGGCATCTTACCGCCCTTCCAGGAGATTTGATTGAGCTGGACTTCGGTGCCGATCAGGGCGTTGAAGAAGGCAGGGTTTACCACATACTTCGCCAGTGTGAGGAAGTTGAAGATCCGGAGACCGGCGACACCGGGCATATTATCAGAGTGGCCGGGGTCTGCCAGGTGGAAAGCACTACACCTTCAACATCTATAGCCAAAATACAGCACGGTTATCTTTCCATTCTGGAAGGTGACATGCTCGTTCCTTACCAGGCGGCAAGTGACATTCGCGTTCAGAATGGTCCTGGAGTAGACAGAGGGCTTCTGTGGGTGCTTGGATTCAGAGACAGGGAACGGGTATGTGCTTACACGTACGATGTTATCTACCTCAGTGCAGGCAGTTCTCAGGGGATAAAACCTGGCGATGTGTTTACCGCTTATTCACCCAGCGAACGGGTTAAAGACGTAAATGACCAGTGGGTGTATACTGCCGAAATTCCCATTGCGGACGTTGTTGTTCTTACTACTGAGGCCAGAAGCTGTGCCGCAATGGTTGTCAGTTCAAGAACTGCCGATATGATTGAAGTGGGAGACAAACTGTACCTCAGCAGAAGTCAGCTGGACTAGGCGTGAATGTTCTGGAAAATTGTTTTAAAGGGAGATAATCCTTCGGGAAGGCTTCTTGCCGTTCTGTATGCCCGCACCGGGGAAACTATTGATTCTGTTCGGACTATGCTTGGCTCACCTGCCGGTATGGTCCTTCAGGCCGGGTTGTCCAGAGAGTCCGCGGATACTCTTGCTTCGGAGCTGCCCGGTGACGGATCAGTACAGATTCTTGTCCAGCCGGATCAGGCTGTTTACGTTCCGGTTCTTATGGGTTACCGTCCAGGCAGCAGAGGAAGGTTGAGGATTGCTCTTCAGAAACTCAGCCGGCTGCCCACCGAGGATGTTATCAGGTTTCTTGCCAGGATTCCTATTGCGTTGAAACTTGATGCAGATCTTTCCACTGCGGAATCGATTAAGAAAATCCTGGAGAAGGCCGGCGGGATCGTCGAAATAAGGTCTCCCCAGAATCTAGTTGGTGTTTCAAGCAGAAAAGAATACACAAAAACCGTGGCCAGAGAAGTTGTTCAAGTTGCGGAAAAGTCTGATAAGACTTTATCTGACTCTGCTGGATCCATTGTTCCTCCGGTGGTTTCTGACGCTGTCTACACCGCAGGCAGTAGTACTGATATACCTGGAATAATAGATTTTCAGCCGCCGTCCAGGTCTGTTGCGGAAGCTCCTCCTCCGGTGAAAGAGGAGGCTGATGATGCCCAGACCGCAGTTTCTCCTCACACGGTCAGATTTACCGTTCCAGCTGCTGTGATTCCACCTGCTGCAGAGGATGAACAACCTGTTTCTGTTCCTCCGCGCAGTTCACAGCCGGCGGTTATGGTGTATCTTTTTCCTGTGGCACCGGAAATTCGTCAAAGGGTTCAGAGTGCTCTGTGTGAGAAGCTGGGTTTCTCTGCTGAAAAAGCCGGATTTCTTGTAAGCAGAGCTCCGGCGGCAGTTGCCGGTTTCAGCCGCAAAAGTGATGCCCTTGCTGCCATGACAGAGCTCACTGATTACGGTATTCCTGTATCCCTCGTTCCGGATTCTTCCCCTGATGCAGGTGTGTCACAGGAAAAATCACTGATCGGATGGCTCAGTGGACACGGATCAGCATCTTGACAGTTTTCTTACATGGGCGGTTCTTGTGGGGAGCCTTTCTGCCAATACAGTTTCCGCATACAGAAGAGATTTAATTGAGGCTGCGGATTTTACAGGTGATCTTGTCTCTGCAGATTCAGCGGCACTTGGGCAGTGGCTGCAGCACCTGCTGAGAAAAAAGCTTGCGCCGTCTACAGTGGCCAGGAAACTCTCTTCCCTTAGACGGTTCTATTCATTTCTGGTGGAAAGAAATGTTGTCACAACAAATCCCGCGGCAAAAATCCGCCCCCCTTCTGCTGTGTTTCATGTTCCTTACAGTCTTTCCGTGGAGGAGGTCGTTCTTCTTATAGAAGTCTGGACAGGAGAAACTGCCCTTTCGTCACGTAATCGGGCCCTTATGGAGCTGGCCTACGGTTCCGGTCTCCGCGCAGGGGAACTGGTGTCATTGACAGTTGACAGGCTCAGTTTGAACGATGGCTGGGTGCGTCCACTGGGTAAGGGATCCAAAGAAAGGATGGTTCCCATGAGTAAGCCTTCTGTGAAGTGGATGGGAGTTTATCTGGATCTGTGGAGATCATCCATATCAGGAAGCCGCAGCGGGAAAACTGTGTTCCTCACAAAAAACGGTAATGCCCTTTCGAGAATGACCGTATGGAACATCGTCCGGAGTTCGGCTTTGAAGGCGGGAGTTTCCTCTGAACTGCATCCGCACACATTGAGGCATTCCTTTGCAACCCATCTTCTTGAGGGAGGAGCCGACCTGAGAGTTGTCCAGGAGCTTCTGGGGCACTCTGACATAAGAACCACGGAGATTTATACTTCAGTAAGCCGAAAGAGGCTTAGTGAAGCTGTAGAAAAATATCACCCGCGAGGGAGAGGATCTTGGTAAAATTTCCTGCTGATCTGCACAAACTTGATGACCTGGAAGTTCTGTTCAAACACGCTGCTGTCCGTTCAGCTCTTGGACGGTCTGGTGTAAGGGTACCGCAGCTTCCCAGGCTCCATCAGATAGTTCGAGACATTTCCAGAACTCCTTCGGGAGAAAGGGTTAAAGCTATATTCCGTCAGGTTAACCTGTGGACGGATGAATCGGTTTCAAGTACGATCCTTCCGCCTGCCGGTGCTTCTGCTCTTCTTTCTGCCTGTGCCAGTGAGGCTTCATCACTGCTGGAGCTGGGTTACCGGAGAGAGGACGGTATTGATTTTATTACGGCTCTTCCGGATCCGGCACACAATCCGGTGCGTACAACTTCTCAAATCAGAGCAGCTGTTCACCATATCGGAGGTGACATGTCGAGGTTTATCGAGCTGCTTGAGCGGCCGGAGCCGTCATCTCCCGAACTCAAACTGGTTTTTTCTGTCTGGCCCACAGGAGGCAGGCTCCCGGATGCATGGCGACCTGGTGAGGAAACTCTAAGCCTTCACCTTTCAGTGGACGATTCGTCGGTTCCCATTGTAGTTTCCTTCAGCAGAAGGCTTCTGGGTTACGGTCTTTTGTGTATGTGGGATCTTGCCAGCGGTATTGCAGGTGAAAACAGGAACATCAGACTGTCCACTTCATCGTTCTCTCTGTTTTCAGAATTATTCTAAGCCATTTTCCTGTGTTTTCTGTTATCTTACCGGTCTGGATTCCATGCTTTATTCTGTATGTGAAAGGTGGTTGTTTTGGCTGGTTCAATTGTTTTGTTAATGGCTGCGCTGGCAGTAACCCTTCCGGATGCGGTGGATGTTCCCGGTGTTAACGCCGGTGAGACGGTGGAAAGTGCGCGCTCCGGAGGCTATCAGTGGGTTAGAATACTGGAAAACGATTATGCTGTTATTGAGGTAACTTCCTCACCTGCGGTGCCTATGACTGCTTACGATAACACCGGTGAGGTACTCAGTTTTTCAATAGATGGTGAACCTCTGATACTCTCTGCATACAGTGACTACTGGTTCTGGATCAAGGCAGACAGCCCGACGCCGATTGATTTTACAGTCAGTTATCGCCAGCCGGAACCTGTTGGTACCCACGGAGTCTCCTCTTCTCTCTCATCTGCTGAAATGGCTGAGATATGGACCTTTCAGGCTGAAGAAGAGGGCAGATGGAACTTTATCATGAGGGGCGCAGATACTATCTCCGATCTCGATCTCGAGTTGTACAGCTCCGGCCACGCCCTCTGGGCTGGCAGTTACAGCACAAATTCAAGCGAAAAGCTGTCCATGGGACTTCTCGCAGGCGAGAGTCTGCAGATCGTTGTTTCCAGATACAACAAGGGTGGAAGTGGAGACTACACACTGGAGATAGCAAGAGCCGGGGATATGGAAGTTCTTTCCCGATCCATCACAGCCGATGCGTCGAAAGGTAATGTTCAGCGTTACAGACTACCTGAGCTGCAGACTGAAGCTCTTCTGGAGCTGACTTTTGAGCAGGAAGGCGATCTTGATCTTCAGGTTAGAGACAGTTCCGGAGAACTGCTGTATTCGTCAAACACATACCTTTATTCGGAAGCTCTTCTGGTTCCTGCAGGAAACACCCCGGCGGTTGTGGAAGTATTGCCCTACGATCTGGGAGAAGAACCCGAGAGTTTCCTCTACAGGTTGAATCTTGTTCAATCTTCCACAGATGTCCGTCTGCACCGTTCTGTAGATGTTGAAACCGGCCACGGGCAGTCGGCCATGGTCAGTTTTACCGCCCCTGCTTCTGGTTTTTACACCATTTCCGGTGTCTTTGATAAATTCAGGGACGGGGATGTCAGGCTGTTTAACGATTACGGTGAATCTGCCGCCTTTATGAGCACGGACAGAGGCGATGAGCGATTCAGTTTCTGGGCAAGACGGGGAGATGTGCTTCGTATAGCTCCCGGTTTTATGGATTCAGGAACAGGAGGACTTTGCACTGTTTCCGTGGAGCCCACAGAAGCAGAGCCTCTGGTGGGTCTTGTACACGGCAGGGTGGATGATACAACCTCTGCCCAGAAATTTTACACAGTTCACGGAGAGGCAGGAAGTACCCTGGTTGTAGAGCTTCGTGGAGATCAGAGAGACTTTGATCTGGATATGCTGGTAAGCGGTCCCGGGTATGTTCTTCAGGCTCAGGGTGGAGTGAGCAATGCAGACAATGCGGCAGATGAATCGGTGGCTCTGTACTGCCAGGAGGACGCGGTTTACGGTGTTACCGTGTATGCGTATTCACGGAGCGGACAGGGAACCTATACTGTTGAAGCGGAAAGAATACCTGCAGAAAGACTTCCTGCAGGCGATCCGACCTCGGCAGATACGTGGGCTGTTGTTTCCGGTATCAGCGGATACGAATCCCGGGCTGATATTCTCTCCAGAGCAAGCATGGATGCAATAGAATTCTACCGTTTCCTTCGCGATGACCAGAATGTTGATTCAGACCGCATGGTACTTCTTGTGGATGCAGAGGCAAGAGCCGATGTGTTTAGAGATGCTGTAGGTGATATCTGTGCCAGAGCTGATTCTGATGACCGTCTGATTATCTTTTACAGCGGTCACGGATCCCAGGAACCGCCGGGACTGGCAGGGGATGAAGAAGACGATGGTGTGAATGAGGTTGTCTGTTTTTACAACGAGGATGTATCCGATGATGAGATGCACGATCTGCTTGCCAGGTTCCCTGGTTCAGTTTATCTGTTTCTCGATGCGTGCAACTCAGGCGGTTTTGTGAACGATTTTTCAGATGATGACAACATTCTTGTTCTCACTGCGGCCAGAGAAGATAAGTCTGTAAGTGAAAGGGTTCTTACTCCAATACTCATCGAAGGTTCCACAGGAGCAGCTGATGAGAACGGTGACGGGCTTATAACCGCCGGAGAACTTGTTGAATATGTAGACAGCATGATGGCTCGAATCTGTCCGGTGTGCGATGCTGTGGTGGATGAGGGTATGGCCGAGTGCCCTTACTGTGGAACGGTTCTAAAGGGAGAGTACCGGATTCCGAGACCGGAACAGGGACTTTTCCTTGACCCGGGTCAGGTGGTATGGGAATAAAGGAAGGTAGAAATTGTCTGATACACTAGCAAAAGATCTTCATCCGCTGGAGAAAACACTTCTCAGCTGGCTGTCGTCAAACGGCCCGGGCAGCGATGCCGATGCTGTTGCCGGTACAGGAATGGGCGAAAGCTCTTACAGAAGAGCACTTCAGTGGCTTCTGTCCCGGGGTATGGCATCAATTCTTTCCACTGTTAAAACAGTTACTGTTGAGCTGGGGCCTGTTGGTACAGCGTATGCGGCGAAGGGAACCACACCTGAGCTGGCTCTTGTAGACGCAGCTAAGAGTGGCGTTACCACTCTGCCCGAGATACAGAAAAATGATCTGTTTGACAGAGCCCAGTGGGGGAGTGCCATGGGTGCTCTTCTTAAAGCCGGGGTTCTTGCCCGGGGAGACAACGGGCTTGTTGTTGTTGACCAGTCAGGCGGTGTGTTCCCGGAGATATGGAACAGTGTTTACAGGCCGCTTGCTGAAGGGAAAACTCTTCAGCTTTCCAGCCTGTCGGAAGCAGTGGCCGCAGAGGTACAGAAAAGGGCACCTAAGAGGGGGAAATCCAGAGCAGAGTTTACAGTTACAGAGACTGCTGAACACATTATTGATATAACTGTTTTCGGTAGGGAAGCTCTTGAAAGTGCCAGAGGAAGCAATACAATTGGTATTCTGACCCGGGAGATACTGGCTTCCGGTCAGTGGAAAAACGGCTCTTTCAGAAGATACCAGGTGGATATTCCTCCTTCAAGGATACACATTGGGAGATTCCATCCGTACGCCATGTTTTTAGATACAGTAAGAGACAAGCTGCAGGCAATGGGCTTTCAGGAGATGAAAGGTTCGCTTGCCGAAAACGAATTCTGGAACAACGATGCACTGTTCATGCCTCAGTTCCATCCTGCCAGAGACATACACGACGCGTACTATCTGGAGGATGGGGTTCAGGTGGAACCCCCGTCTGCGGATACAGGTGAAAGAGTTCGTGCTGCCCATGAAAACGGAGGAAACACCGGAGGCAGAGGGTGGGAGTACACCTTTGACTGGGAGAGATCTCTCAAGGCTATCATGCGTTCACAGGGAACCGCCCTTTCAGCAAGAGCTCTTGGTTCCCGGCCTGACATTCCCGGTAAGTACTTTGGAATAGCGAAGTGTTTCAGATACGATCAGGTCGATGCAACGCACCTTCCGGACTTTTTTCAGGTGGAGGGTATTGTGCTTGGAGAGGGGATCAACATGAAACACCTCCTGGGGCTTCTGAAACTGTTTGCCACTGAAGTCGCAGGTGCGACACAGTACAAATTCGTTCCGGCATACTTTCCATTTACAGAGCCGTCAGTGGAGCTTCATGTAAAGCATCCTACTCTGGGGTGGTTCGAGATGGGCGGTGCTGGTCTTTTCCGCAGGGAAGTGTGTGATCCACTGGGAGTTGATGTTCCTGTGATAGCCTGGGGTCTGGGCCTTGACAGGATGGCTCTTCTTGCCCTTGACTTGTCAGATATAAGAGACCTTCTCAGTCCCGACCTTTCAAAGTTGAGAGAGATGAAATCAACTCCGGAGAAACTGCTGGGAGGTGAAGTTAATGCCTAAGATAGAAATACCTCTTAAAGATTTTCTTCCTCTGGCAGAGCTTGAAAACACAGACAACCTTGAGAGTCTTCTTGAATCTCTTAAGGCAGAGCTGGACGGGTTAAGTGAAGACACCGTAAAGATTGAGCTCAACGACACAAACAGACCTGACCTGTGGACATCAGAGGGAGTAGCCCGGGGTATCCGGTGCCTGAAGAACGGGGCGGAACCCCATCTGAAATCAATGAAAGCTCCTGTGCATCAGATTGAGGTAAACGATTCCCTTGCGGGAATCAGACCCTATATCGCAGCTTTTACTGCCACTGGATGGGTGGTGGATGATGTCGGGCTTGAATCTCTTATTACAGCACAGGAAAAAATAGCTTCGGGGTTTGGAAAGGAAAGAAAAACAGCGGCAATCGGTTTCTACCCTCTGGATGGAATATCGTTTCCTGTAAGTTATTCCACTGCGTCTCCCGATACTGTTTTCCACCCGCTGGGTGAAGAAACAGCCATGACTCTGCGTGATGTTCTGCTGCACACGGAGACAGGGCGGAAATACGCGGAAATTCTGTCTGGTTTCCGGAAGTATCCTCTTCTTACCGATGCCACTGGAGCTGTTCTGTCTTTCCCTCCTGTTCTGAACAGCAGTACAACAGGCAGAGTAACCTCAGGAGACAGCGGGCTTTTCTGCGAGGTAACCGGAACAGACTGGCACACAGTAAACCTTACCGCAACTATTCTGGCATGTAATCTGGAAGACAGAGGGGCGGTAATAAGCCCTGTCGAGATCAGGTACCCAGGTGGGAAAACCACTGTTACACCTGTTGTGTACACAGACACTCTCACTGCGGCATTTGACGAGATAAGTGAAATGCTTGGAGAAGATGCCGGTGAACTTGACATCAGAGCGTTGCTGTCAAAAATGGACTATTCAGAGATAGATGTGGGAGAGAACTCGGTAACGGCGGTTATGCCGCCGTACCGGCGCGACGGAATACATCCCAGAGACCTGATGGAAGATATTGTAATAGCAATTGGTCTGAACAACATCAAACCTGTTCTTCCTTCGGATTATACAGTTGGTTCCGCGGCACCTGTTGAGATCCTTGCCCGTTCGGTGAAGGCTCTTCTCGTTGGAGCAGGATGTGAAGAGGTGATGAGACCTGTTCTCACCAGTTTTGAAAAGATTTCTACTCTTACAAGAACACCGGAACCTCCGGTGAAGATAAGCAACCCCATGACTGCGGAATACGGTGTTGTATCCAACACGCTTCTTCCCGCTCTTCTTGAAGTTGAGTCTTCCAGCGGGCATGCGGCGTTTCCCCACCGTCTGTTCACCGTGGGAGAAGTGCTGCGAAGAACACAAGGCAGCTTCTGCACCACAGAGGTCAACCTTGCTGTAACTGCAGGAGACAGCGATTTTGGCTCTGTCCACTCAATACTGGGGATTGTATGTCACTTGAGGGGATTGGCCCTGTCTCTCAAGCCGGTGGATGATCCGAGGTTTATCCCGGGAAGAAGTGCTGCTGTGCTTATCAACGGAGAGGAAAGAGGGATACTGGGTGAGTTTCATCCAGGTGTTCTTGAGGCGTGGGGAATAACTGTGCCGGTTGCCGGTTTCGAGCTTCCACTTGAAAGCCTGAAGGTGTAAATCTGTCAGATTTTTCTCTTAAAGCACCGTACAGCCCTGCAGGACACCAGCCTGAGGCTATCAGGGATCTTGTTGACGGGCTTAACGGCAACATGCAGTGGCAGACACTTCTGGGTGTTACAGGTTCCGGGAAAACATTCACAATGGCGAATGTTATCGAGAAGATCAATCTGCCCACTCTTGTTATCTGTCACAACAAGACCCTTGCCGCTCAGTTGTTCGGTGAATTGTCCGGGTTCTTCCCGGACAATGCTGTGGAGTACTTTGTGAGCTACTACGACTACTACCAGCCTGAAGCATACATTCCAGCCAGGGATATGTTCATTGAAAAGGATGCCAGCCTCAATGAAGAGCTGGACAGGCTTCGTTTAAGGACAACGGCGAGCCTTCTAAGCAGGGACGATGTGATTGTCGTTGCTTCTGTGAGCTGCCTGTACGGTCTCGGGTCTCCAAAAGATTTTCTGGACACCGGTTTTCAGATATCTGCAGGCTCAGGTATCTCCAGGGACCTTCTGCTCATGAAACTTGTTGGAATGCAGTATCGAAGAAATGATACTGTTCTTGCCAGGGGGTTCTTCCGGGTCAGAGGTGATGTTGTCGACCTTGTTCCCTCCTACGCAAGCACCGGGATAAGAATAGAGTTCTTTGGAGACACAGTAGACAGCATAAGGCAGATGGACCATCTCACAGGCAATGTGATGGACACCCTTGAAAGAACAACAATATTTCCTGCAAGGCACTTTGTTACAGGTGAGGCAAAACTCAATCTGGCCATGGGAAGAATCCGCAGAGAGCTTGAAGACAGGCTGCTTGAACTTCGAGCAGCGGGAAAGATGCTTGAAGCCCACCGACTGGAATCGCGAACGAACTTCGATCTTGAAATGATGGGCGAAACAGGTTACTGCTCGGGTATTGAGAACTACAGCAGACTTATCGGTAACCGGAAACAGGGTGAACGGCCATCGTGTCTTCTCGACTACTTCCCCGATGACTACCTGGTGTTTATCGATGAAAGCCACCGCACCATACCCCAGATCAGAGGTATGTACAAAGGGGACAGGTCCAGAAAGCAGACCCTTGTCAACTACGGTTTCAGACTGCCCTCAGCTCTGGATAACCGGCCTCTGTTCCTCGAGGAGTTCACACAGATAACCGGCAGAAAGATATGTATGTCGGCTACTCCCGCAGACTACGAACTGGAAAAATCAGACAGGATCGTTGAACAGATAGTGAGACCCACTGGTCTCACCGATCCTGTTATAGAGGTAAGACCTGCTGAAGGTCAGGTCGATGACCTTGTAGAGCAGGTGAGGAGCGCAACAGAACACTCCGGCAGAGTTCTAATCACGACGCTTACAAAGAAGATGGCTGAGGAACTTACAGACTACCTCCGGAGGCTTGATTTCAGAACCAGGTACATCCACAGTGAGATCGATGCTCTGGAAAGGGTTTCCATTCTCAGGGAGTTGAGGCTGGCGGAATTTGATGTTCTTGTCGGAGTTAACCTGCTTCGAGAGGGGCTGGATCTGCCGGAGGTAACTCTGGTGGCAGTGATGGATGCGGACAAGGAGGGTTTCCTCCGGTCAAAAACAAGCCTTGTTCAGACTGCGGGAAGAGCAGCCAGAAACAACATAGGAAAGGTCATATTCTACGCGGACAGAATTACTGCCTCAATGAAGTATGCACTTGATGAAACAGCAAGACGCAGGGCAATTCAGCTGGAATACAACGCGGTACATGGAATTACGCCGGCCACAATAGTAAAGACCAGGGACGAAATAATACGGTCTACAGGTATCGCTGACATAATGGGAAAGAAAAAGACAAAGGTGGCAGCAGGGAAGGCAGAGAACTGGGGCCCGGACAGAATTGCCGAGATCGAAAAAAAGATGATGGAAGCCGCGGAACACCTGGAATTTGAGGAAGCAGCCAGATACCGCGACATCATGAAAAAGCTGCTTGACCGGGGAGAATAGCTCCTTTTCAGGGGCTTGACATGGTAAGAAATATGAAGAATGTTTTGCCCGTGATACTGGAAACTAAAGGGGTTCGTGCTACTCAAACAAAGAAGAAAGGAGAGTCATGAAGAAGGCAATAGCAATTCTTGCTGTACTTTCATTGGCTGCTTTCGCAGGACAGGTCGCGGTTAATCTCGATCCTATCCCTCAGAAAGACGCCGATTGGCTCGTGTACGATGATGGAACGCCGGCCTGGCTCACATGGGGCGGTATGTACAGGGGTGTCTGGTTTGATGTTCAGGATTTCGTTCCCGGAGCAACAGGTGCTTCCATTGAGCAGTCAGAGTTCTGGTTCTACCATCACTCAAGTTATCCCTGGGACACATCTGATGTTTACCTTGAAATCTGGAACGGCGACAACACAGCTCCTGTTACCCAGCTCGACCAGACAATGGTAACCGCAATTCACTACGCTCCGGTTTATGCTACATACTCAACTCCCCTCGCCGGAGAGCAGAACTTCTGGGCACTTGCCAACACAGAGATGAGTTCAGGCGGATGGCCTGCCATTCTCGGTGACGGTACAGCAGGAACTCACAGTTTTTTCAGTGATGACTTCATCATCTGGGAACCCTGGGGCGACATGGGCGATTACTTCGTCAGTGTTTATGCCACACCTACAACTGGAGCTCTCGACAACTCCACATGGGGTTCTCTCAAGGCTGCATTTTAGTCATCTGACTCAGGTTACTGTAAGGCCGGTTCCTGCGGGAGCCGGCCTTTTGGCTTGAAAGGGAACCTATGAAGAAGGCAGCAGCATGGGGTTCGATCAAAGCTGTTTCAATTAATGGGAAGCACACCATCTACTGACAGGGTCACCGTTTGTTAACGGAATAGCAGGGGATTTTTGTATCTTTGCCCTATGAGTGTAATAGTGGCAAAGACTGCAGGTTTCTGCTGGGGAGTGCGCAGGGCGGTAGACAGCGTCGTTACAGAGATAAAAAAGGGTGAAGGCCCTTTTCGTGTTTACGGGCCCCTGGTTCACAATCCCCAGGTAATAGAAGCACTTAAAGACAGAGGTGTCGGGATGTCCAGCGAGCCGTGGGACGAAAGCGGTGGTACGCTGTTTCTTAGAACCCACGGTGTTACAGTTGAGGAACGGGAGAGGTTGAACGAGCTCCCGCTGAAGCTGAAAGATCTCACATGTCCCCGTGTGGGAAGAGCCCTCGGCATTGCCGGAAAGATGTCTCGGAAAGGTTATGATGTAATCATTTTTGGAGACCCCGGGCACCATGAGGTAAAGGCGATACTGTCTTCCGCCGGTTCTTCTGGAATGGTGGTTGCATCGGTGGCGGACGCAAAAAGACTTCCTGATTTGAAAAACCCTTTCCTGCTGTCTCAGACCACTCAGAACTGTGAGGAATTCTCGGAAATACTTGATATTCTAAAGAAACGATGGCCGGGAATAGAGTCTTCGAACACCATATGTGATTCAACGGCCAGGCGACAGACTGAGCTTCGCGAGCTTCTGGGCAGGGTAGACGCAGTCGTGGTGGTTGGAGGAAGCAACAGTGCAAACACCAGGCGACTGGCTTCAATAGCCGGTGAAACAGGTCTGCCGGTTTTCAGGATTGAAAGGCACGACGAGCTGGATGCTGGGCTACTGAAGCCCTACAGAAGAGTTCTTCTCTCCGCAGGCGCATCCACTCCCGGCTGGAGTATAAGAAAAGTGCGTGAGCGTCTGCTGGAGATACAGGGAGAATCAACAGGTGCCGGATGGATTCGAAATGTGTTCAGAAACTTGATTTTCAGCGGTGTTCACATACCTTTCATCGCGCTTGTGATAGCCCTTGCTCAGGGTGAAACGCTGGGAGGTACCGGATGGGGAGCTGCCGGGCTTGCCGCAGGTCTTCTTCTGTGGTCGTTCACTAATTTTACTGCTGTTCTGGAGTGCAGACGGGTTACAATGACCAGCCAGAAGAGGCAGGAGTTTATAAGAGCCCATGAACGTGTTATGCTGTTACTCGCCGGTTTCAGTTTCCTGGGTTCAGTTACTCTTTCTTTTCATCTTGGAACCGCGTGGCTTTTGTGGACAGCGGTTGCCACTCTGTTCTGTTTTCTTTACGCGCTTCCTCTGTTGAAAAAGAGTCAGTTTTTCGATCTTCTCCGCGCAATACCCGGTTCCCGTGAGATAATGTTTACCCTGGCATGGAGCTTTCTTGTATGCATACTGCCGGCAGTATCTCTCGCAGGGCTTGATTTCAGCCTGAAACTGCTGATCTGGCCAGTGTCTCTGGCTTTTCTTTTCTTCAGCAGATCGCTGTTCCTTGATCTGGTAGATCTTCAGGGAGACGCACTTCTTGGTATGGATACACTGCCGCTTCATCTGGGAGCCATCAGGTGCCGGAAGATTCTTCTTTCCAGCGCCTCTGCAGTGGTTCTTGTTCAGGTTTCAGCAGTTCTCATGGGAAAATTTCCACCCTGTGCCCTTGGTTTCGTAGCGGCTCCTGTTCTGCTCATATGGGCGTACATTCATCTGGAGAATGAATCATTCCCGTCTGAACTGTCCGTAAGGGTAATTTCCGACGGGAGTCTGTTGATCGCCGGTCTTATCCCGTATCTGCTGTGCAGCCTTTAAGGAGTTTATGAAGTATTTCGTTTCCATGATTGTAATGATGCTGCTTTTTGGATGCGGCAGTTCCACCATCGATGAGGATTCAGCTGAAAGTGTAACCTTCTCTCCTCCACCCAATCCCTATCAGACGGTTACCGTTACCGGAAGCACAGTTAACCTCAGACAGGGTCCCGGTACCATGTATGCAGTTGTTGGTTCTGCCTGTGCAGGAGATACACTGATGGTGACTGGTGAGGCTCCAGACTGGTACAGAGTTTACATTCCCGAGAAGTCACTGTTTGCCTGGATCTATGCCGGGCTGACTTCAGGCGCGGTAATGCCGCAGTAGTTTGAGGGGTTTCTATGATTGAACGATACGCGATACCGGAGATGACTGGAATTTGGACCACTGAAGCCAGGTATTCCCGGTGGCTGGAAATCGAAGTTCTGGCTGTGGAAGCCAGGTTCAAAGCGGGTCTTGTTCCGCTGGAGGATTACGAGAAAATAAGAGACAATGCCTGTTTCAGTACAGACAGAGTGAATGAGATTGAAGAGGTAACCAGACACGATGTAATAGCATTTCTTACTTCAGTTTCCGAATCGCTGGGTCCCGAAAGCCGGCATATCCACTACGGTATGACTTCCAGCGACATTCTTGATACCTGTATGGCAATGCAGATACGGGATTCCGGTGATCTGATAATGGAAGCTCTGAAACAGTACGGCGAGGCACTGGCCGGTCTTGTGCGCAGAACAAGAGGTATAGTGTGCATGGGCAGAACCCACGGAATGAACGCCGAACCAACCACACTCGCTCTGAAGTTCGCGGGGCATTACTCCGAGTATCTCCGGTGTGTCAAAAGACTTGAAGACGGGCTTAAGTCTTCGTGTGTCGGTACGATCTCCGGTGCTGTGGGAACCTATGCATACCTTGATCCTTCAGTGGAAGAATACGTGTGTAACAGGCTTGGTCTCGGTGTGGAGGAAGTGCCTACTCAGGTTGTAGCCCGCGACAGACATGCCCAGTTTCTGTATGCGCTTTCTTCGATCGGCGGTGCCATGGAGAGATTTGCCACAGAATGCCGTCACCTTCAGAGAACAGAGGTTGGAGAGGTGGAAGAGAGATTTGGCAAGGGGCAGAAGGGCTCAAGCGCCATGCCCCACAAACGAAACCCTATTGTAGGAGAGAGGCTTTGCGGTCTGGCCAGGCTTCTGCGCGGTTACCTTGTTGTCGGTCTGGAGAACACTCCTCTGTGGCACGAGAGAGACATAAGCCATTCTGCCGCTGAAAGGTTTGTTTTTCCCGATGCCTGTGGCGTGACTCTCTACGGTCTGCGAAAAGCGGCAGAACTTGCCTCCGGACTGAAGGTGCTTGAGAATGCTGTGACTGAAAATGTGGAGAATGCCGGTGATCGGTACTTTTCTCAGTCGATAATGCTTGCACTGGTGAGGCATGGCCTCACAAGAGAAGACGCATATGCCCTTGTGCAGAAAATTGCCATGGATGCCATGGAGAGCGGTGAGTCGTTTGCGGGTTCAGCTCTTGCAAATGGTGAAATCACAGGGGTTGTTCCCAGGGAGGAACTTGGTAATATCTGTACCATAGATAATCATCTGCGTAATGAGGATTACATTCTGGGGCGTGTTGGTCTCAGCTGACCTTTTCGCAGGGAGGGGGCTGGTATGATTGCTGGCATTATTGTGGGGTTGATTCTGGGTGCCGGGGTTTCGTATGCAGTGTTTCTGAGTCTGATACGCAAAAAAGACAAATTGGCATCAGAAGCTTCTGTCGCGCTTACCAGGGCTGCCAGAAGGGCAACAAGCGAGGCATCTCAGTTAAGGCTTAAGGTACAGGAGTACGAAAAAGGCGAGCGTGAAGGAAGCGACCTGATACTGCTTTTCCCGGATATTGTAAAGATGATATTCGCAGGAAAAGATGGTGATGAGGTTGTAAACTACATCAACAGAGCATGCCAGAATCTTCTAAAGGCAAATGAGTCGGCTGTGTTTCTTGCAGACAGAGCAGGTGCCAGACTTGGTCTTTCCGCGTCTACCGGTCTTTCCGAGGTTCTGGGGAAACGGGTAAACCTCGGGCTTGGAGACGGTTTTGTGGGTCTTGCTGCTGAAACAGGAAGACTTCTTTCCAGAAGCGGGCTTGATAAGGAAAGTGTTCTTGTTCGCAGAAAAATGATAATGAGTGATATTCCCGGCTTCAAACCGGAGTTTGCAGCTCCCATGCTGGTCGAAGGTGTTCTTTACGGAGTTATCACCGTTGGCGCGTTCGAAGGCAGCGGCGCACTTCGGGAGGAAACTCTCAGAGCTCTTGCGGCGGTTGGTGCGGCAGCCCTTGAGAATGTCAGGCTTCTTGAACGGTTTGGAAGAACCTCGAGCCTCGATCCGGAGACCGGATTTCTGGGTAAGCAGTCCCTTGAGTCTACGCTGGAAAACGAGCTTGAAAGGGTTGAAAGATTCGGAAGCTCCCTGGCGGTAATGGAACTGCATTTGAAGCTGGCGGAGAAAGGTGACAGTGTAAAAACAAGAGGTGTAATGGGTGCTGCAGCAAAACACCTGATTTCCTCTCTGCGAAACATAGATATCGGAATAAGGGCAACCACAGGCACACTGATTCTTCTTCTGCCCGGTACAGAAAGCGAAGGTATTAAATCGGTAACTGGAAAGCTTGGCGGAGAGATTCCGCTGCTTAAACTTGACGATGGATCATATGTGGGGCCTGTTGGTATCAGAAGTGTTGTTGTTCAGGGCGGGGAACGCAACGATGCCAGAGACCTGCTCGATCGTTTGAGAGCAAAAGAATCCATGGAATTTGAAGGTTATTACGACGCATAACAACCTTTTTCCAGACGGGAAGGTAAAATGTCAGACAGGCCGAAAAGAGAAGAGTTAAAGAACGAGATATCATCGCGTCACCTCGCTATGACAGTGGACGAAGCTGAAAAACTCGCCGGATATGTGGATAGAATGCCAACTCCTCTGGAGTTTCATCTGTTCGACACCATGTGGAGCGAGCACTGTTCATACAAGAGTTCAAAACCCGTACTCAAAACTCTGCCAACGGACTCTCCCGGTGTGGTCATCGGTCCAGGTGAGGATGCAGGTGTTGTGAGTTTCTGTAACCATGACGGAGTGGAATGGGATCTGGTGGTGGCACATGAAAGCCACAATCACCCGTCGCAGGTCCTCCCGGTAGAAGGAGCGGCAACCGGTATAGGCGGTATAGTCAGAGATGTTTACTGTATGGGTGCAAGGGTAACCGGTTCCATGGATCTTCTCAGGTTCGGTAATCCCCATGGAGAAAAAGGAGAAACAACCAGAGGAATTGTACGAGGAGTTGTGGAAGGGATCTGGAAGTACGGCAACGCTCTGGGTGTGCCCAACATGGGTGGTGATACAGAATTTCATCCCGGGTACGATGATAACTGTCTTGTAAATGTTGTCGCCTTTGGAGTGGTTCCCCACGACAGGATCGTGCACAGCTTTGTTCCCGAAGAAGCTCACAGGGAACCCTACGTTCTTATTCTTACAGGTAAACCCACGGACAGCACAGGTTTTGGCGGAGCGACATTTGCCAGTGCAGACCTTGACGGCGAACTGGGTATCGGGTCAGTTCAGGTTGCCGACCCGTTTTTGAAAAGAGTGTTATCAGAAGCGAATCAGGCAGTTCTCGACCTGCTGTTTGACAAAGGCATCAAGTTTGGATTCAAAGACCTTGGTGCTGGAGGCATTGCGTGTGTAACCAGCGAGCTTGCCGCCCATGGCGGTCTGGGTATCGATGTGGATCTTGATGCTGTACCGGTGTCTATGGAAAATCTTCCTCCTGAGGTTATTGCCTGCAGTGAAACCCAGGAGAGGTACGGGCTGGCGGTTCCGGCTTCAGTTGCTGATGAAGTTCTCTCAGTGTACAACCACAGGTTCGAACTGCCCAGACTTTTCCCGAACTGCAGGGCTGCGGTTATCGGAAAGTTCAATTCCAAACCTGTATACAATGTGGTGTGCCGGGGGCAGAGCGCAGCTGCCACACCTATCAATTACATCACTGAGGGTGTAGTTTACCAGCGGGAAGAGCTTGCGGTTAACTGCGGAGCTCCTGAACCCGCGGAGAGACCCTGCAACCCCAGAGAGAACCTTACGGAAATACTAACTTCCCTTTCCGGATGCAGCAGAAATCATATCTGGTCTTACTACGATTCAGAGGTACAGGGTGTTACAAGATTTCGGCCGGGAGAGGCGGACTCATGCGTTTCCGTGCCGGTTGAGGGTTCCAGAGCGGGTCTGGCAGTCAGCGGAGACGGCAATCCCTGGTATGGGGAACTTGATCCTTTCCTGGGAGGGGCTCATTCTGTAGGTGAGGCCGTAAGAAATGTTGTTGCGACAGGAGCTACTCCTATCTGTGCCACAGACTGCCTGAACTTCGGCAATCCTGAAGATCCTGAAGCTTTCTGGCAGTTCAAACAGGCAGTGGCTGGTATTACCGAAGCCTGCAACGCGCTGGGATTCAGTGGAGGAGATTATCCGCTGCCCGTTGTTTCCGGTAACGTCAGCTTTTACAACCAGTCCAAAGGCGGTAAGTCTATTCCTCCTTCTCCCATTGTGGCGGTTTTCGGAAAAATCCACGACCACAGGAAGGCAACCGATATCGTTCTTCGTAAGCAGGGAAATATTGTTCTTCTGGTGGGAATCAGAAAAGACGAGCTTGGAGGAAGCCTGTTCTACCGAACGTGTCTTGGTCATCATGGCGGAACGGTTCCTGCGTTCCGGGGTTCTCTTGAAAAGAAAATGGCCGACTGGGTTCTTGGTGTTATTCACGATGGAAGAGCCCGTTCAGTACATGATATCAGTGGCGGAGGTCTTGCTGTGGCAGCGGCTGAAATGGCTCTTGCCAGCGGAACTCTCGGAATACAATTCTCACTTGATTCAAATCCCGTAACACTGTTTTCAGAAACCCCGGGATACCTTGTGGAAGTTGATCCCGGTTTTGTTGAGAATGTTACACTTCCTGCAACACCTGCTCTAGTATATCCTGCAGATGCAGCATTGATTTCAGATTTAACTCCTGATTTTGACTGGACAACTATTGCAGATGCAGCAACATACGAATTACTTGTTGATAATAATTCTGATTTCAGTTCTCCTGAATTAGATGAAAGTATTGCTTCTAGTAATTTCACTCCTTCAGCAAATCTTGCTACCGGTACTTGTTACTGGAAAGTTCTTTCAAGAAATGCTGCTGGCTCAAGTTCATATACTGCAACTTGGACAGTAACAATAGCTTCTCCAAATATTACAGTTTCTGAAACTGCTGTAGCTGGTGCTGGAGATCTTGGTGGTG
>Ga0164318_10001200_pt1 | contig 22592 bp, 19 predicted proteins | sample GuaBasSedimGuay9_FD_113734 | JGI IMG/M metagenome (GOLD analysis project Ga0164318, IMG submission 113734) | Subseafloor sediment microbial communities from Guaymas Basin, Gulf of California, Mexico - Guay9, Core 4571-4, 0-3 cm | ecosystem: Environmental > Aquatic > Marine > Hydrothermal vents... | reverse complement strand
TGGTAAATAAGCAGCAATATCTTTATTGTAAAGTTTCAAAGTGTCGCGTGCAAAAATACTTCCAATTACGTTTTTATCTTGAAGTCTTTTTAACCCTCCGATATGATCAGGATGAAAATGCGTTAAAATAACAGTTTTTATTAAAATATTTTTAAGGTTTAAATCAGCTAAAACTTGAATAAAATGACGGAGATACCCCGTGTCAATAATGATGGCTTCTTCGTCATTTAAAATAACATAAATATTAATCCCAATAATACTGTTTTTTTCAGGTAAGAAACGATAAATTAGAAGGCCTTCTTCCAATTTGATAATTTCCATTTAAATAACCTCACTAACTACTAAACCAAGGAGCGCTAAATCTAAATCACTGTTTGCCTTTATCGTTATTCCTTTAGTGTTTTCTACAGTTTTATCAATTAAAGCATCAAAGTCAAATTTACTTTCATAATAAACGCAACGATCTAACTTCGGAGCTGTCGTTGGTTTTTTAGGTACATATACTGTACAACAGTCTTCAAATGGTTTAATCGAAATGTCATAACAATCAATCTTTTTAGATAGTTTAATAATATCTAATTTATCATATGTTGAAAGGGGTCTTACTACTGGCATATTAACAACTGCATTAATCACTTGCATACTTTTTAATGTTTGCGAAGCTACTTGGCCGATACTTTCCCCATTAAGTAAAATTAGACAGTTATTTTTTAAAGCGATTTTTTCTGCGATTTTATACATCATTCTGCGCATAATTGTAATATTATAAGCCTCAGGAATATAATTGAGTAAAGCAGTATGAAGTTCCATAAATGGCACCATATGAAGTCTTATTTTAGAGTGTGGAGCATATACGGCAAGTTTTTTTGTTAAATCCACAACTTTTTGCGCTGACTCAATGGAAGTAAGTGGTGTTGATTCAAAATGAATTGCTTCAATCTCCACTCCTTGTTTCATGGCAAGGAAACCAGCAACTGGAGAATCAATTCCCCCACTTAACATTAATAATCCTTTTCCAGCTACCCCAACAGGAAAGCCTCCCATACCTTTGATTTTCTTACAATAAACAAAGGTTGCCTCATTTCTAACTTCAACATGCAAAACCAGTTCAGGTTCATGCACATCAACAACAAGTAACTCCGTATTTTTTAAAACATGCGCAGCAACAAGCTGGGTAATCTCTGGACTTTTTAAAGGATAGTTTTTATCGCTTCTTTTAGTTTCGACTTTAAACTTTAAAACATAACTCCCGATTTCACTTTTAACAACTTCTAACGCTTTTGCTTTAATGTCTTCAATATCTTTAGTTGTTTTAGTTACTAAGCTATAGCTCGAAAGCCCCGATACTTTATCTAAGCCGTTAATTACTGTTTGATGATCTTCACCATTTAACAAAATATATAAACGATCATGTTTTAGTTCATAAGTAACATGCGGATTATTTACTTTTTCTCTTACTAAGGCATTTACTTTATCTAAAAAAACGCGTTTATTTTTCCCTTTTAAAGTTAAATCACCATATCTTACTAATATTCTTTCATACATTCTAATCACTCCTTTAAATCATAATAAGTTTACCATAATTATTTGCTTTTTTATATCTTTTTACTTAAAATAACACTAGGTGATAATAATGGATGAAAATCTATCTAAAGGCAATAATAAAACAAGGAACTATGAGCTTTTATTAAAAAACTTAAAATCCTATTTAATTAAGGAAGATAACCTGATTTCTAATCTAGCAAATTTAAGTGCTTACTTAAATTATTTTTTAAAGGATATTAACTGGGTTGGCTTTTATTTATACGATGGAGAAAATTTATCTTTAGGACCATTTCAAGGAAATACTGCCTGTACCAAAATCAAAATAGGTAGTGGAGTATGTGGGAAAGCTGCCAAAGAAAGAAATACAATTATTGTTGATGATGTATCAATGTTTGATGATCACATTACTTGCGATGTCGCAAGTAAAAGTGAAATTGTTGTTCCGATTATTAAAAATAGCCAATTAATCGGCGTTTTAGATATTGATAGTCCCTTAATCGCTAACTTTAACGAAGTTGATAAAACTGCTTTAGAAAAAGTTATTCAACAATTAGTTTCAGTAATTTAGAATCCTTAGAAAAGAATAACAATTTAATTGACATTTAATAGGTGTTTATATATAATAGGTGTTGCGCATATGTAATAAAGGCAGCTAAATAATCTGTTTATTAACTGCTGAATGTTCCGAAAAAAGGTTTGATAGTATTCTCCGCTGACGAGGTGAAATCATTAAAACATTCTGACTAATCAAATAGTTATTACTCTTTACGCAAAAATAAAAAATAGGAGGAATACATTATGGCACGTTACACAGGACCAAGTTGGAAAATCGCAAGACGTTTAAAATACTCAATCACTGAAACTGGTAAAGAACTTGCAAGACGTCCTTACAGCCCAGGGCAACACGGACAAAGAAGATCAAAGTTAAGTGAATATGGAGTACAACTTCAAGAAAAACAAAAAGTTAGATATACTTACGGGGTTAATGAAAAACAATTCAAGAAAACATTTAACGAAGCAAAAAAAATGCATGGTAAACAAGGTGAAAGTTTCTTAATCTTATTAGAATCTAGATTAGATAACTTAGTTTATAGAGCAGGCTTTGCGAAAACCAGACGTCAAGCTAGACAATTAGTTAACCATGGACATGTATATGTAGAAGGAAGAAGAGTTGACATTCCATCATATAGAGTTGTTCCAGGTCAAACATTCACATTAAGTGAAAAAGCTAAAAAATTCGGAATCGTCTTAGATAGCTTAGAAGCTGTTATTTCAAGAGTTGAATTCATTAGTTTTGATGAAAATAAATTTGAAGTAACTTATGTTAGATTCCCTGAAAGACAAGAAATCTTATCAGAAATCAAAGAAAACTTAATCGTAGAATATTACAACAGATAAATTTTAAAAAGTCTCTTATTTAGAGACTTTTTTTATTTGCTTATATCATAAAAAAACACTTCCGTTAGGAAGTGTTTTTAATAGTTATTTAACGCCTGCTTCTACTAGTTGAATAAACGAACTTGCATCTAAACTAGCTCCACCAACTAATGCTCCATCAATATCTGACATTGCAAGTAATTCTTTAATGTTAGCTGGTTTAACAGATCCACCATATTGTATTCTTACTGCTTCGGCAGCTTCATTATCATATAATTCAGCAACAACATTTCTAATTGCTTTAATTGTATCATTTGCCATTTCTGCAGTCGCTGTTTTACCAGTTCCGATTGCCCAAATTGGTTCATAAGCTAAAACTAATTCTTTAATTTGTTCTTTACTTAAGCCTTCTAGCGCTTTAACAACTTGTGCTTTAACAAATTCATTAGTTTTGTTTGCTTCTCTAATTTCTAAACTTTCACCAACACAAACGATTGGGTTTAACCCATGGTTGAAGGCATGGTGAACTTTTTTATTAACTGTTTCGTCAGTTTCGTTATAATAAGCTCTTCTTTCACTGTGGCCGATAATTACGTATTCAACCCCGATTCCGACTAACAACAATGCACTAACTTCTCCAGTATAAGCACCATTATCTAAATAATGCATATTTTGAGCACCGATTCTTAAATTAGTTCCTTGTCTTTTTACCATATCTCTTAAAATTGGTGATTGAGTACAGATAACACTATCAACCTCTTCATTTGATGGTAATTTCCCATTAACATTATAGATGAATTGTAAAGCTTCATCTCTTGTTTTATTCATTTTCCAGTTTCCGGCAATAATTGGTTTTCTCATTGGTTTCTCATCCTAACTTTTTTCAGTTTTTATAAATCATCTACACAAGCAACGCCTGGTAAAGTTTTTCCTTCTAAATATTCAAGTGATGCTCCACCACCTGTTGAAATATGTGTTACTTTATCAGCAAATCCGTTTTGGATAACAGCTGCAGCACTATCGCCACCACCAATAATTGTTGTTGCATTATCTAACTTAGCTAGTGCTTCACAAATACCAATTGTTCCCCCAGCAAAATTACTAAATTCAAATACACCAACTGGACCATTCCAAACAACTGTTTTAGCAGTTTTTAAGATTTCTTCATATTTAGCTAATGTTTTTGGCCCAATATCAAGACCCATTTGGTTAGCTGGAATTTTATCAAAATCAACGATAGTAACAGGTGTTTCATTACTAAAATCAGTAGTAATTTTAATATCTTCCGCTAGCACAATTTTACCGTTCGCATCTTTTAATAATTGTGTTGCTAATTCTAATTTATCATCTTCACAAATTGATGTTCCAATTTCATATCCTAAGGCTTTGAAGAATGTATAACTCATTCCCCCACCAATTAAGATTTTATCTGCTTTTTTAAGCAAGTTATTAATAACACCGATTTTATCTCCTACTTTTGCTCCACCTAAAATGGCTACAAAAGGTCTAGCTGGATTATCTACAGCGCCACCAATAAATTTAATTTCTTTTTCAAGTAAGAACCCAGCTGCTACTTCACTAATATTTGCAGCAATTCCTACGTTTGATGCATGTGAACGGTGAGCCGTTCCAAATGCATCATTTACAAATACATCACCTAAAGAAGCCCAGTATGCTCCAAGTTCTGGATCATTTTTAGATTCTTTTTTACCATCAACATCTTCAAAACGCGTATTTTCAAACATTAATACTTCGCCTTCTTTTAAAGCTTTAATAGCGTCTTCTAAGACTTGTCCTCTTGTGTAAGGAATAAATAAAACTTTTTGGCCTAAATATTCTTCTAATTTTTTAGCTATTGGTGCTAAACTTTTTCCTTTTTTGTCTTCTTCTTTTTTAACTCTTCCTAAATGTGAGAATAAAACAAGTTTCCCGTCATTTTCAAGAATGTATTTAATTGTTGGTAAAGCTTGGACGATTCTATTATCATCAGTAATTGCACCGTCTTTCATTGGTACATTAAAATCAACTCTCGTAAGTACTACTTTTCCTTTTAAATTTAAATCACTAACTATTTTTTTTGCCATTATTATTACCTCCTCTTTATTTCTCCAAATTCATTATACTAAAAAAGGAAGATAAAATCTATGATAATGATAAATGAAAGCACTTTTTTTTATCTTTAAGAATGTTCTCCTAAGTATTCTAATATATAAGCAATTCTTTGATGTTGTTTTTCTACCCTTTTAAAGCTAATATCAATAATTAACTCATCAAGGTTATTAAAAATAATTTTTGTGTGTGTTGGTGTAATTTCTTTGTAAGATAAAACATGATGATAATTAATAAAAATTACATCATATTCTCTTAAAGCCTTTGTTGGATATACAAAAAGCTGATAATTAATATAGATTGGTAAATTCTTTTTTTCTTTAAGCAACTTCCCAATTGCTTTTTTCCTGCCATCAAAAGTCGCTAAATTATTTAAACATAAATCATTTAAATATTTTTTGATTCCGCCATTAATTATTTCCATTCCGCTTTCAGTTTTTAAAACTACGCCATTATTTCCTCTTTTTATGTAATCCATTTTCTTCACCCTTTTTTAATTTATTACTTATTTAAAGGGATGTCTAGTTAATCTTATTGAAAAATAACCAACCTTTTTAAACAAAAAAAGACAAACCGAAGTTTGTCTATTTTGCTTTATATCTAAGTTCTGTTTCTGGATCAAAGAAATGAACTTTACTCATATCAAATGCAAGATCAATGTTATCACCAATATGAATATCATCACGAGCATTTACTTTAGCGATTAAAATACTGTCTCCAAGTTTTGTATGAATATAAGTTTCAGCTCCAAGTAATTCGGCAACATCTACTTCAAAAGTAACGATTGCATCCTGATGGATTCCTTTCATTCTTTCATCATCGTAAATATCTTCAGGTCTTACTCCTAAAATGATTTCTTTTTTAAGAGCATCATTATCTTTTAAAATCGCCAATTTTTCTTTAGGTACAAAAACATCAAAACCATCTCCGACAAAACGGTTTTTAACAATTTTACCATTAATAAAGTTCATTGGAGGTGTTCCAATAAAACCACCAACAAATAAATTATCTGGATTATCATAAATTTCTTTTGGTGATCCAACTTGTTGGATATATCCGTCTTTCATTACAACAATTCTAGTCGCCATAGTCATCGCTTCAATTTGGTCATGGGTAACGTATACTGTTGTTGTTCCAATTCTTTCATGAAGTTTAATAATTTCAGCACGCATTTGAACACGTAACTTTGCATCAAGGTTTGATAAAGGTTCATCCATTAAGAATACTTTCGCATCTCTTACAATTGCCCGTCCTAATGCAACACGTTGACGTTGTCCACCACTTAAGGCTTTAGGTTTACGATCTAAATAAGGAACTAATCCTAATATTTCAGCTGAGTTTTGAACTCTTTTTTGAATTTCATCTTTTGGTAATTTTCTTAATTTTAATCCAAAAGCCATATTATCATATACTGTCATATGGGGATATAAGGCATATGATTGGAAAACCATTGCGATATTTCTATCTTTAGGAGCAACATCATTTACTAAAATATCATCAATATAAAGTTCTCCTTGAGTAATTTCTTCAAGGCCAGCAACCATTCTTAAGGTAGTAGATTTCCCACATCCTGATGGTCCAACAAAAACAATAAATTCTTTATCTTTAACTTTTAAAGTAAAATCAAATACGGCTTGAACACCATTATCATATACTTTATTTAATCCTTTAAATTCTAATGTAGCCATTAAGCTCATCTCCTTTTAATTTTCATTAACCTTATTATATAAAAAACAACTCCTTTTTTGTATGTGCAAATTGCACAAAGAAGTTGTTTTAAAAATGATATAACATATAAACAGCATTAGCCCCTTTAAAGGTTTTAACATTTAAGTTTGTTAATTCAATAAAATTATCAATCCGGTAATTCAAGGTATTCCGATGCATAAAGATTTTTTTAGATGTCGAACTTGAATTCATATTGTTTTGAATAAAAGCTAAAACTGTATCAATAACATCACTGCCGACCTTATCTAACAAATACTTTTTAAGTTTTTGTTTAACTATTTCTTGATTAGTAACAACGACATAACTTACTAAATCCTCAAAGTAATAAACACCTTTTTTAAGAGTCTTTATAAAGGTTTCTATTTCGTTTGTTAAAATAAATTCTTCTTCTAAATATGGTTCAATAATCATTACAATATCTTGATTAAAGTCTTCAATAATTAATTCTCTAAATGCTTCAAAATCAAGAGGTTCTTCATTATCGTAATCGATATCCTTTATTTTTAAAAGATTATTTGTAACTTTTTGCACAGTAAAAGCCGATCCTAAAGAGCTAAAAAGATCAGTAATTTCTTGATTTAAGGCATCTTGATAAATATAAATATTTCTTTTCATAAGAACCACCTAATAATTATTATAACATGGAAAATAACTGGATAACTAATATTTAAAAAAAATACAAAACAAAAGCCCTAAAACAGGGCTTTTAGATTATATTTTTTTGTATACTTCTTTAATGTTTTCTTTAGTAAAACCAAAAAATTTAATTGCTTCAGCTCCTGGAGCGCTTACCCCAAAACTATCAATTCCGTAAACATTGTTTGCGTAGCGATACCATAAATCTGGACTTCCCATTTCAAGCGCTAAGCGTTTCGTAATTTTACTTGGTAAAACTGCTTCTTGATATGCTTGAGGTGTATATTTGAAAATATCCATTGAAGGCATTGAAACAACTCTAACGTTAATTCCTTCTTCTGCGAGTAATTCTTGAGTATCTAAAGCAAGCCCTACTTCGCTACCTGCGGCAATTAAAATTCCTTCAAAGTTTTCTTTATCACGAATGACATAAGCCCCTTTTTTGAAGTCTTCATAGTTAGTTTCTACTTTAACTTCTAAGTTTTGTCTTGATAAAGCAATCACTGATGGTGTTTTTTTAGTTTCTAAAGCTAAGCGGAAACTATAAGCAGTTTCGTTAGCGTCACATGGTCTTAAAAGATTAACGTTTGGCGTAGTTCTAAACATCGATAATTGTTCGATTGGTTCATGAGTTGGACCATCTTCTCCAACAGCAACTGAATCATGAGTAAAAATATATAATGATGGGATTTTCATAATCGCAGCCATTCTAACAGCTGGTTTCATGTAGTCAGAAAAAACAAAGAATCCCCCACTAAATCCTCTTAAATGATGAAGTGTAAGTCCGTTAACCATCGCGGCCATTGCGTGTTCTCTAACCCCAAAACTAATATTTCTTCCTACTGGGTTTTCTTTTGAGAAGTTACCATTAATTCCTTTGGCTTTTGTTGATTTAGTTAAATCAGCACTTCCCCCAATTAATTCAAGTAAGTTTTCTGATAAAGTAGTTAAGACTTTTCCACCAGTAACGCGGGAAGCTTCAACAGTTCCTACTTCAACTGTTTTTAAAACTTCTTCAAAATCAATTACTAATTCTTGATTAATAATTTGTTGAAGCTTTTTAGCTAATTCTGGGTATTTTGCAGTATATTCTTCAACCATTTCTTCCCAGTTATTTAGGGCTTCTTCTCCTCTTAAAACAGTGTTTTTAAAGAAATCTTGATAAACTTCTTCAGGAGCAAAAAATTCTGGATAATTATAACCTAGTTTTTCGCGCATTTTATCAGTTTCTTCTTTTCCCATTGGTGAACCATGCGTAGCAGATTTACCAGCTAAAGAAGAACCGTAACCAATAACAGTTTTAACTTCAATAATTGAAGGTTTATCTGTTAATTTAGCTTTTTCAATTGCGTTGTTTAACTCTTCTAAATCATTACCATCTTTAACAATTGAATAGTCCCAAGCCATTGCTTCATATTTCATTTTTACGTTTTCCGTATTAGCATTCGCAAGTGGTCCGTCTAATTGAATATCATTTGAATCATATAACACAATTAATTTTTCCAGTCCAATATTTCCCGCTAAAGAAATTGCTTCTTGGGTTACTCCTTCTTGTAAGTCCCCATCTCCACAAATTACATATGTAAAGTGATCAATCACTTTAAAATCTTCTTGATTAAAAGTTGCTGCTAAATACTTTTCAGCAACCGCCATTCCAGCTGCCATCGCAATTCCTTGACCAAGTGGTCCACTTGTTGAATCAATTCCTTCAGTATGAAGGTATTCTGGATGTCCTGGTGTTTTTGAGTTTAATTGTCTAAATTGTTTTAAGTCATCCATTGAAACATTAAAACCAGCTAAATGTAAAACTGGGTATAACATTCCTGTTGCGTGTCCTGCGGCTAAAACAAAACGATCACGATTAAACCAAAGTGGTTTATTTGGAGTTACTCGCATATGTTTTGTATATAGTGAATAAATTGCTGGGGCTGCTCCTAAAACAATCCCTGGATGACCACTATTTGCTTTATTAATAGCGTCCATTCCTAAAAAGCGTATTGCGTTTACTGAATCTTTCATTTTTCATTCTCCTACTCTATCTTTAATAATAAATTATTAATTACTCTAACTTAACTTCTTAGTAAATATTATACAACAAACTCGCCTTTTTTCCAACTATAGCACAAACAAAAACGAACCATTTGAAAAGGTTCGTTTTTGTTTTAATATTTTAAGAAGCACAGCTTTAAAGTTATCCTTTTTAAGTTTTCTGCTTTTAACCAATACTTCCTTCCATTTCTAACTTAATTAATTGGTTTAACTCAACCGCGTATTCCATTGGCAATTCTTTAGAAAACGGTTCAATAAAGCCCATAATAATCATTTCTGTAGCTTGTTCTTTTGTTAGTCCCCGACTCATTAGATAGAAAAGTTGTTCTTCACTTACTTTTGAGACAGTTGCTTCATGTTGAACTTCAGCCTGATTATTTTTAACAATATTATATGGTAATGTGTCTGATGTGCTAATCTCATCTAAAATGATTGTGTCACATTCGACATTACTTTTTGCGCCAGTTGCACTTGGTAAATGTTTGATTAATCCCCGGTAATTAACTTTTCCTCCTCGAGCACTAATCGATTTACTTATAATTTTAGAAGTTGTATCTTTTCCTAAATGAATCATTTTAGCCCCGGTATCTTGATACATTCCTTCTCCCGCAAAAGCAATTGAAATTGTTGTTCCTTTTGCTCGGTCTCCTTTTAAAATGCACGCAGGATATTTCATATTGATTTTACTACCAATATTACCATCAATCCATTCCATATGAGCATCTTCTTCAACTAAAGCTCTTTTTGTTACTAGGTTAATAATGTTATTAGCCCAATTTTGGACTGTTGAATAACGACAATAACCGCCTTTTTTAACAAAGATTTCAACAACTGCAACGTGTAAACTAGCTTTTGTATATATTGGGGCAGTACACCCTTCTACATAATTTAAGCTAGCTCCTTCATCAACAATAATTAAGGTTCTTTCAAATTGACCCATTTGTTCACTATTAATTCTAAAATACGATTGTAATGGCTTTTTGACAGTTACTCCCTTAGGAACATAAATAAAAGAGCCACCACTCCATACAGCGCTATTTAACGCCGCATATTTATTATCAGATGCTGGGACTACTTTTGCAAAATATTCTTTAAAAAGCTCTGGATATTTTTTTAAGGCAGTGTCGGTATCTGTGAAAATGACTCCTTGCTTTTCAAGTTCTTCTAACGTTGAATGATAAACTACTTCACTATCAAACTGCGTTGATACTCCTGCTAAAAACTTTTGTTCAGCTTCAGGAATCCCAAGTTTATCAAAAGTATCTTTAATTTCTTCTGGAACATCTTCCCAGTTGCTTTCAGATCTTTCTGATGGTTTAACATAATAAGTAATTTCATCAAAATCAATATGCGTTAATTCTGGTCCCCATGAAGGATTAACATCATTAATAAATTTGTGATAACTTTTAACTCTAAAATCAGTCATCCAACTAACTTCATTTTTTATACTAGAAATCTCTTTAACAATCTCTTCATTTAACCCTTTTCCGGTATCTCTTAAGCTTTTTGTTTTTGTTTTAAACCCAAATTTATAATCCCCAATGATCTCTTTTATCTCATTTTTTGTTTGCTCACTCATTAAAGATTCACTCCGTTTCGTCTAATGTCTTTTCAAATGCTTTCCAAGCAATTGAAGCACATTTTATTCTTGCTGGAAACTTATTTACTCCTTGGTAAACAATTGCTCCTTCTAAATCAACTGTTTTATCATATGGTTTATTAGTTAACATCTCTAAATAAGTTTTTGTTATTTGTTTTGCTTCTTCTGTTGTTTTTCCAATTAAAACTTCACTCATTACTGAGGCACTACTACAACAGATACTACACCCTTTTCCATCTTGTTTAACATCGACTACTTTTCCGTTTTCAATTTTAGACTGAACCGTAATATCATCTCCACAAGTGGGATTTTTAATATGCATTGTTTTATATTTTAGATCATTTACTAACCCTTTATTTCGTGGATTTTTATAATGATCCATAATTACTTGACGATATAGTTCTTCTAAATTAGTCATCTTTATTCCTCCTAAAATCCGACTTTAGTAAAAAAGGCACGTGCGTTTTTCACTGAAGTAATGAATTTATCACAGTCTTCAATTGTGTTATATAAATAAAACGAAATTCTTAAAGTAGCGGAAACATTTAACCATTTAATAATTAGCTGCGCACAATGATGTCCTGCGCGCATACAAATGTTATCACCATCAAAGAAAGTTACAGCGTCATGCGGATGAACATTATCAAGGTTAAAGGAAATAATTCCGGTTTCAGTTGTTTCATTATAAATCGTTACCCCTGAAATTTTCTTTAACTTTTCAAGAGTGTAATCTTTTAAGACTTTTTCATGTTTTGCGATGTTATCTAGTCCGATACTTTCTAAATAATTAACCGCTTCTCCTAAGCCAATTGCTTCAGCGATTGGGGGAGTTCCTGTTTCAAATTTATAAGGTGTTTCTTTCCATGTAGCACTATATAAATCAACATTATCGTTCATATCGCCACCAAACTCAATTGGTGCCATTTCATCTAGTAAAGCTTTTTTCCCATACAAAACACCAATCCCGGTAGGACCACACATTTTATGTCCTGAAAAAGCTAAAAAGTCACAATCTAATTTTTTAACATCAATTTTTTTATGAGGCGCAGCTTGAGCTGCATCAACCACAACAATTGCTTTTTTCTCATGAGCTAATTTAATAATTTCTTCAAGTGGTGAAACATAGCCCATGACGTTTGAAACGTAGTTTAGGGCGACTACTTTTGTATGATCATTAAAAACTTTTTTAAAGTTTTCAATCGTAATTCTACCTTCCTTATTTAATTTTACATAAACTAGTTTAGCTTTAGTTATTTTACTAACATTTTGCCAAGGTAAAACTTGGGAATGGTGTTCTAACTCACTTACAATAATTTCATCAGTCCTTTTTAAGTTACTTAAGCCATAGCTCGATGCGACTAAATTTAAAGCGCTACTTGCTCCTTTAGTAAAAACTATTTCATTAAAGTCAGCGTTAATAAAATCTGCGATTTTTTGACGCGAGTTTTCATAAAGTTCTGTTGCTATATAACTTAAATTGTAAACCCCACGATGAACATTAACACTATATTTTTGATAGTATTCATCCAGTTTATCAATCACTTGTCTTGGCTTCAAACTAGAAGCAGCAGTGTCTAAATATACTAACGACTCATCATCTAAAACGGGGAAATCTTTTTTCAAGGTTAAAACATCCATTTTTTCACCTTCATTTATATTGTTTTTTTACTGACAGTTGTTGTAAAATCTTTAATTAATTCTTGCGTTGAAAGATGAGCAATAATTGGACTCAAAAAGCCGGTTATAATTAAGCGCTCAGCTTCTTTTTTGGTTAGTCCTCTACTCATTAAATAGTATAACTGTTCTTGATCAATTTTACCAATCGCAGCTCCATGTGATGCTTCTACATCATATTCATCAATTAATAGTAATGGATTAGCTTCAAGGGTTGCTTTAGTTCCTAAAATAATTCCTTTATTAAGTTGTCTCGCAATACTTTTAATCATTTTTTTATTAATTTTGCCAACCCCTTCAAAGCTTAAAGTACTTTGATCATTTGCTACCCCATAGTTTTCAATATACCCCTCAGTATTTGGAGCATTATGAACAAGAAGTTGTCTTAAATCGGCATGTTGGTCTTTAGATGTAATGGCAACAGTTTTTACTGTCGCAGTGGCTGCTTTTCCGTTTAAAAAAGCATTTGTTCTAACTGTTGTTAAAGAATCACTTACCTCAGCAATACTATAATTACTATTTCCGTAAGCAGCGATATAACTATTTCTAAGCAGTTTAACTTCTGCAAACAAATTAAAATTAGTAATTCCTGTATAAGTTAATTTTGCATTTTCAAATAGCACACTATTAGATACTATTTCTACATTAGTTGCTTCAAAATTATATAAATATTCAAAGTAGGTTAATTCTGCGTTTTCATTTAAAACAATTTCAATTTCACTACTTGTTGATTGTTTCCCAAATAAATAGAAAAGATGTAATGTTTGATTTCCATAAAAGTTTTTAGGAATAACAATTTTTAAATTATTTACTTCACTAGTTATTACAAGTTCTTGAAAAGTTTCTGCTAGTTTATTAACGACAATATAACCATCCTTTATAACTAAATAATTAGTTAAATCATCAGTAAGAAGTTTTGAGATTTTACTTGGTATATTTGATTTTGTTGTTTTAACAACATTTAATTTAGGCATTATAATCCTAGCGCTTCTTTAGTAGCGCATGTTCCTAAAATAATTCGTTCTTTTTCAGCTTCAGCAACTACCCGTTCATCTTCAATACCAAGTTCTTCTTTAAGCCAATCATAACCTTCTTGATCAATTCTTTTAATTAGTTCTTCTTTTCCTGACTTAACGATTCTTCCTTGCATCATAATATGGACATAGTCAGCTTTAATATAGTCTAGGAGTCTCTGATAATGGGTAATTAATAATAGCCCTAATTCGCTAGATTTCATCGCTGTAATATTTTCCCCAACAATTTTCAAGGCATCAACATCAAGCCCTGAATCAATTTCATCTAAAATCGCGATTTTTGGTTTTAACATTTTCATTTGTAATATTTCATTACGTTTCTTTTCTCCACCACTAAACCCTTCGTTTAAGTAACGATGTGGCAAATCTTCATTCATTTTTAATTGGGCAACAGCCTTATCATATTCAATAATAAATTTGAATAACGATACTTTTTTACCATCTTTATTTCTCGCATCCATCGCCGTTTTAATAAAATCACTATTCGTTACTCCAGGAACTTCCGCTGGATGTTGCATTCCTAAAAAAAGGCCTGCACGACTTCTTTCGTCGACCGTCATTTTTAAAACATCTTTTCCGTCTAAAAGGATTTCTCCTTTAGTAATCTTAAATTTAGGGTGACCCATTACAACACTAGCTAAAGTTGATTTCCCTGTTCCGTTTGGACCCATTATCGCGTGAGTTTCCCCACCATTTATTGTTAAATTAACACCTTTTAAGATTTCTTTATTATCGACTTCGGCGTATAAATTTTTAATTATTAAAGTACTCATATATCTTCCTCCTTTGTTCAATAGTATTCTACCAAAAATGTAATAATAAAGCCACTAAAACGATTGTTTTATTTTTGCAAAAAAGTCTCAATAAAAAAACAGTATGCTTTTCCCATACTGTTTTAATCTTGTCCTTTAATTTACAACGTATTTACTAATTGATTTTTTCACGATTGAATAGCCTAAATCATTTAAATGAAAACCGTCTATGGTATATTCTATTTTTAATTGATCAAAATCATTTTTTAATTTTTTTGTAATATCAACATATTTTAAATGATGTTTCCTAGCATAATTTTTTAAATAATAATTTAACATATTAATATCAAAATTATTACGATTATCAACATATTCACGAACAATATTATCCATATTCGCAGGGTTAACAGGAACCACACTTAATAGATGAATTTCAGTTTCTTTTGAACGTTTTTGAATTTCCTCCACAATCATAATAATATTATGATAAATATCTTTAACATTCATTCTCTCAAAGCCCATATCGTTAGATCCAACTGATAAAAATAACTTCCTTGGTTTATATTTAATTGCTCGTTTATATAATGTTTTTAATAATAAAGAAGAAGTATCTCCAGAAATTCCATTATTGTAAATAGTGAGATCTTCAAAAGTTTTTTCTAGTTTTAAGTTCTCAATAAAACAATCTCCAACTAAAACAATTTGGTGTTTTTCAAAATCTCTTGCCGTAATTTCATTCAACTTTTCTTTATACTTTTTCATCATTACTTTCTCATTCATTCTCTTCATCATCTTCTTCTGTGTCCACTTTATAGTACTCCGCTAATGGTTTCCCAAAAACACGTTTAATAACAACTAGTGTTAGTAATGCCGCTATCGAAACAATAATTCCAAGAACGTTTTGTCCAAGTCCAAAAATAATTCCGATAATCGCACTAATCCATAATGTTGAGGCAGTAGTTAACCCATAAACATTTGAATTTGTTTTTAAGATAGCCCCAGTTCCTAAGAACCCTACTCCAGTAATTACTGCGGCAATAATTCTTTGCCGTTGTAAAACGATATTCCCAATAAATTGCGGATTATCAAACGCAAACTGAATCGATTCAAGATACATTGTTTCCTGAACGATGGCTAAAGCAGCAGCTCCAAGTGCTACTAAAACATGGGTAGTCATCCCAGCAATTTTATGTTTTCTTTGTCTTTCAAATCCAATAAGACCTACGAAAAAGACTGTAAGGCCAAGACTTTCAAGGATGTAATAAATATCAATTGTAGATGTCATCTTTTTCACCTTCTTCCTATTGTAATATTCAATTATAAACGCTTACATTTAAAAAAGCAATAAAAAAGGCGAAGAATTTTCTTCGCCTTTAATGATTGTTCTTATTCTTCGTCTAAACTATAATCCATTGCTGCATAACGTTGATACATTTTATAACGACGTTTTGCTTCTTGTAAGTTTCTTTCATATAATTCTTCTGCATGTTCTGGATTAATATCAACTAATTGATAGTAACGTGCTTCATTCATTAAGAATTCACGATAACGATCCCATTGTGGCGGTTTTGAGTCAATCTTAAATGGATTTTTACCAAGTTTTTCAAGTCTTGGATCAAATCTAAATGTTGGGAAGTATCCACAAAGCGTAGCTAGTTTTGCTTGGTTTTGAGAATTTAATAATCCACCTTTAATACTATGAGCGATACATGGTGAATATGCAATTACAAGTGAAGGTCCTTTATATTCTTCAGCTTCTTTGAAAGCTTTAAGAACTTGTTGTTGCGAAGCACCATGTGATACTTGAGCAACATATACATGTCCATAACTCATTGCGATTGCAGCTAAATCTTTACGTTTACCTTCTTTACCACTAGCTGTAAACTTAGCGATAGATCCAACGTGAGCTGATTTAGATGATTGTCCACCAGTATTTGAATATACTTCAGTGTCAACAACTAAAATGTTAATATCTTCGTTATTAGCAATAACGTGGTCTAATCCACCGTAACCGATGTCGTAAGCCCAACCGTCTCCACCAATAATCCAGTTAGATTGTTTAACGATATAGTTTGATAATTCTTTAATTTCATCAGCCATTGCTGAATCATCATTTTCAAGTAAAGCCATTAAAGCATTATATACTTCAAGTGATTTTTCACCATCTTCACGGTTTTCAATCCAAGTTTCAAATTGTGATTTAACTTCAGCACTAACTTTATCCATATTGTTAATGAAAACATTTTGTAAACGATCACGAAGTGCTTCATTAGCATGACGCATTCCGAAACCAAATTCAGCATTATCTTCAAATAAACTATTTGCCCATGCAGGTCCACGTCCATTATCTAGTGATGTGTAAGGAGTTGCTGGGAAAGAAGCTCCATAAATTGAAGAACAACCAGTAGCATTAGCAATTTGCATTCTATCTCCGAATAATTGTGTAATTAATTTAATATATGGTGTTTCACCACAACCTAAACAAGCTCCACTAAATTCGAATAATGGTTTTGCAAATTGTGAATTTTTAACATTTGTTTTCTTAACTAAGTTATCTTTATATGTTACATGATCATATAAATATTCAGTATTTTGAACTTCACCTTTAGCAATTTCTTCATGAATTGGAGACATTACTAATGATTTTTCTTTTGATGGACAAACTTCCACACAAACTCCACAACCTGTACAATCTAATGTAGAAATTTGAATTTTATAACGAAGTCCGTCAAAACCTTTACCTGTTGGTTTTAAAGTTTCAAGTCCTTCTGGAGCATTTGCCATTTCTTCTTCAGTTAATAAGAATGGTCTAATTGCCGCATGTGGACAAGCAAATGAACATTGGTTACATTGAATACAGTTGTCACCAATCCATTCAGGAACGTAGTTAGCAATCCCCCGTTTTTCATAAGCAGCAGTACCGTTTTCCATTGTTCCATCTTCATAACCTGTAAAAGCACTAACTGGTAAATCATAACCTTTAATTGCGTTTACTTTATCAGCGATATTTAAAACGAAATCAGGTCTTGTTTTATCGATAACAACTTCTTCATCTTTTAAATCTGCCCAACTTGCTTTAACTTCAATTTCAACAAGTCCAGCTTTTCCTTTATCAATTGCAACATAGTTTTTCTCAACGATTTCTTGACCTTTACGACCATACGCTTTCTTAGCGTATTTTTTCATTAATTTCATTGCTTTATCATAAGGCATAATTTGTTCATTTAAAGCAAAGAAGGCACTTTGCATAATCGTATTAATCATTCCACCAAGGCCTGCTTCTTCAGCAAGTTTTACGGCATTAATAATATATAATTTAGCATTTTTCTTCGCTAAAGTTTTCTTAACTTTTGTTGGTAATAATGCTTCAACTTCTTCTTTTGGAACAACTGTATTAAGTAAGAATGTTCCACCATCTCTTAACCCATCAACCATATCGTATTTATTAAGATATGAATCTTTAGAACAAGAAACAAAATGAGGAGTACTTACTAAATATGTTGATTTAATTGGGTCTTTACCAAAGCGTAAATGCATACGAGTAATTCCCCCTGATTTTTTCGAGTCATATGAAGAATATGCTTGACCGTATAAATCAGTGTTTTCTCCGATAATCTTAATTGTGTTTTTCGAAGCACCTACTGTACCATCACTACCAAATCCATAAAATAATAATTCTGTGGTAGTATCTGGTTGAGTATCGATTTCAGTATGTGGTAATGAACTAAAGTTTACATCATCAACGATTCCGATTGTGAAGCCATCTTTTTGTTCACCATCTAAATTATCATATACTGCAACAATTTGTCCTGGAGTTGTATCTTTACTTGAAAGACCATAACGTCCACCAACAATAATTGGGGCATTTTCTCTACCATAATATAATGATTTAACATCTAAGTATAATGGTTCACCAATTGAACCAGATTCTTTAGTTCTTTCTAAGACAGCAATTTTCTTAACTGAAGAAGGCATTGCTTCTAAGAAATATTTTTTACTGAAAGGACGATATAAATGTACTGTTAAAAGTCCGACTTTTCTTCCTTTAGCAACTAAATAATCAACTGTTTCTTCGATTGCATCAGTAACACTACCCATTGCAATAATTACATCAGTTGCATCTTCTGCCCCGTAATAAACAAATGGCGCATAATTACGACCAGTAATTTTAGAAATTTCTTTAAAATATTTTGCAGCAATATCTGGTACTTTTGCATAATATTTATCTTGAATTTCACGAGCTTGCATGTAAACATCATCATTTTGTGCTGACCCTCTAGTTACTGGGTTAGATGAGTTTAACGCTCTTTTACGGAAACGTTTAACCGCTTCACGGTCTAACAAGCGATCAAAGTGTTCATAATCCATTACTTCAATTTTATTTACTTCATGAGAAGTTCTAAAACCATCGAAGAAATGTAAGAAAGGAATACTTGATTCAATTGCGGCTAAATGCGCAATTGCTCCTAAATCCATTACTTCTTGAACAGATCCACTAGACATAATTGCAAAACCAGATTGTCTTACAGCCATAACATCTTGATGATCCCCAAAAATTGACAAAGCTTGAACAGCAATGCTTCTTGCTGCAACATGAATTACTCCTGGTAGTAATTCCCCAGCAATTTTATACATATTAGGTAATTTAAGTAGTAATCCTTGTGAAGCAGTATAAGTTGTTGTAAGTGCTCCTGCTTGAAGCGATCCATGAACTGTTCCAGCAGCTCCTGCTTCTGATTGCATTTCAATAACTTTAACTGGCATTCCAAATAAGTTTTTCTTACCTTGAGATGCCCATAAATCAGTGTACTCCGCCATCGGTGAAGATGGTGTGATTGGATAAATTCCAGCTACTTCAGTAAACGCATATGCGACATGTGCTGCAGCTTGGTTTCCGTCCATTGATTGGAATACTTTTTTTGTTGTCATGGTAAAACCTCCATTTAAAATTTCTTTATTTTTTACTGCATATTTCTACAAGTTAAATTATAAGTCAAAAGACTTTTTTTTACAACCAAAAATACTTTATTTTCAGTTTTAGAAAACATTTACATTTTTTAAAAATTAAAAAAAGCTAGAAAAATTCTCTAGCTTATTTTATTTGGTTTAAAAATCCTTCTGCTTTATCTAAATACATCTGCGCAATAAACATAAAATCTACCCCTAAATCTTTACTTAATCCAATAAATTCTTTATATAAGGCAACGTTATGCCACTGCAAAGTTTGGAAAGTTCTAAAGAAATAAAGGCGGTTATAATCTTCAGTTGTTGGTGTATGTCCTAAGTAAACAGGAAGAAGCGCTAATGCATGGTCAAAATTACTATTCCCAAAACATGCAATATCATAAAATGGATCGTTATTTCCAGTAAATTCCCAATCCATTAATTTCATTGTTTTATCTTCTAAAACAACGAAATTAGAAACTTGTGAATCACCGTGGGTTAAAGTTAATAATTCTTCCTTCATATATTTATCTTTGTATTCTAAAAACTTAGCTTTTAATTCATGATATCTTTTTGAATGAGTATAGTTGAATTCAACTAAATAACTTTCGTATAGTGCTAGTCTTTTTAAAATATCATAATCATATTTTGATTTTTTCGAAGAGTCATGAATTTGATGAAGGACTTTAGCTGCTTCATCTAACATTTCTAATGGTTCAAGTTCATGAAGTGGTGTTCCCTCGATATATTCGGCAATTTTATAACCAGTTTTTACATCTAAATAAATTGTTTTGTTATTTAGTTCTAAATCTTCAACTAACTTAATATGAAATTCTTCGACAACGCGATCAACAAATTTTTCTGCTTTTTTACCAGGGATTCTAAAAGTATATAACTGATTATTTACCTTAACGACGTAAGTATAATTACTCATTCCTCCCATTAGACGATTAACTACTACTACTTCATCTTCTTTTACGTTTAAAACTTTTGAAGTAACTTCTTTAATAATTTGTTCATTTGTCATTTTTTAATTCCTCCTAAAATTCGTATACTTTTGTGGGAACATCTTGTTTCGCCACTACTAAATTATAATCTTCTATTTTAAGATTATAGTCTTTAAAAACTTCCTCATATGTTTTAAGAGCTAAACTCTCTAAATTACATTCTCTTGAAGGATGCGCTAAAATAATATTTTTAGTTTTCTCACCAACTAATTTACTCATATTATAAGCTGAGTCATTATTGGACATATGTCCTTTAATTGAATCAATCCTTTGTTTTAAATAAAATGGTCTATCGGAAGTAAATAACATTTCAATATCATAATTTGCTTCAAAAACATAAAAATCAGCATTTTCTAAAAGGGCTAAATCATTTACTGGTAAATAACCGATATCCGTAATATAAACCACCTTTTTCCCTTCAGCATAAATAACGTAACCAACTGCATCTTTAGCGTCATGTGAAATTCTTAAAGGAAAGAGGGTAATATCATTAATCATAAACTTTTCATTTGGAGTAATAAAAGCAGTTTGATCTTCTTTAATGTTCAGCCTAACTTTTGGGTGCATGGCGTGATAAGTTTTTTCTGTTAAATAACAAACTGTATCAATTCTTTTAAGTAAAACATCAATCCCTGCGACATGATCAGTATGTTCATGGGTAATAATGACTCCATCCATTGTATCAATTGATAACTCCATATCATCTAACCGCTTTTTTAACTGCCTAAATGATAACCCACAATCAATTAATATTTTAGTATTATTTGCTTCAAAATAAGTAGCATTTCCTTTGGAACCACTTCCAAGGACACATAGTTTCATAGTATCACTCCAATACAAAAATATTATACAACATCTCTTTACTTTTTCAATAGAATTACAGTAATATCATCTGTTATTTTAAAAAGAAGCGAAAATTCATAATATTTTCATAATATATTTATTGTTTTTGTCTATCATTAATGATATTATATATACTGCGGAAATAATAAGGAGTGATTTAGATGAATAAGAGTATTTTAATCCGAGGCGGAATTATTATGGGGATTTTCCTAGGAATAATTGGCGCTGCGGTAGGATGTAGCATGATTAAGAAAGATGATGTTACTCCACAAATCTCAAATCCTAATGAAGTATACCTTCATTTAGATGATTTTGATGTTACCAACCAAGAACTATGGGATATTATGAAAAATGTTGATGGTCTGAATTATTTAACAGACTATATTGATGAAATAATTTTAGCAGATTACATCGATAACCTTACCCAAGAAGAAATTGATCATGAAGTTTTAGTATTAACTTATCAAACAGATGATGAAGATGCTATTGCGGAAATTCAGGAAGATCCTGAACGTAATCAAGAATTCGTTGATGCTTTTAGACAAAACTTAGTTATTATGGGATATGATCCAGAAAACGCTGATGATATGCGTGCTTTTGTACAATTAAGTGTTGCGAAAGTAAACTATTTAAAAGACGTAATTAAAGATGCTCCTGTTGGAGATTATTTTGAAATTACTGAAGATAGTTTAGAAAGATATTATAACCAAACTGAATATAATGATGCCTGTGCTGTTGAAGTTAGATTTTCTAGTGTTAATGAAGCTAACTTAGTATTTGATCATTTTAATTTAGTTCCTAACTATAATACTGGTTTTGGACTATATTTCGGAACTGATCCAATTGAAGATGTTGCTAGTGGTGATTTTGATGATACTAATACAACTCAATTAACTGATGAAGAAGTTTTCAGTAAATATATTGAAATGTATAATTACATGAATCCATGGATGCCTCAAATTCCAACTACGATTACTCAAGAAGATTATTGTAATGACTATGCTGATATTGCTACTTTTAGTTTTTCAGATTTAACTAAAGATAAAGCACAAGGTGATCCAAATATTGAATACGGAATGTACTTATTTAACACTTTAGATTTAACTAAAGAAGATATGGTGCCTTATTCTTACAGTGTTCAACCAATTGGAACGCAAAGTATTATTGCTTATAAAGTATCAGAAGAACCTCGTACTCCATTTGAAGATGTTACAGCTCATAAAATGGCAGCGTTAATTGATGATTTAACACAATACTTTATTACCGATGATAATATTGAAAAAGTAATGCAAGA
>Ga0164318_10001199_pt1 | contig 22603 bp, 19 predicted proteins | sample GuaBasSedimGuay9_FD_113734 | JGI IMG/M metagenome (GOLD analysis project Ga0164318, IMG submission 113734) | Subseafloor sediment microbial communities from Guaymas Basin, Gulf of California, Mexico - Guay9, Core 4571-4, 0-3 cm | ecosystem: Environmental > Aquatic > Marine > Hydrothermal vents... | reverse complement strand
GTTGATTTATTGATAAAGTGTTAACTGTGAATCTCGATTTTTCATCAACTTCTTAAATCGTTAATCAATATTCATTATTCGATGTTTATTTAATATCCTCCTGCTGCTGTGTGATGGTAGTTCAGTTGTGCAGTTATCAATTTGAGCTTATCAATTTCAGCGGTCAGTTTGGCTCGCTTCCATTCGTTGAATAGTTTTAAGTACTCGGTAGAAGTGATGGAACCATTATTCATCTGGCTTTCGGCTGATTTGTAAACGCTCTTTTTAAGGGTTACAATTTCTTTATCAATTTCAATCTGCTTTTTAAGTTGTGCAATCTCAAAAAGGTATTGACTCTCTTCCAGCGAAATTTGTTTTTCAAGGGTTGCCTTGCTGTCACGAATAATTTGTTGCTGCAAGGTTACTTGTTCTTTCTGCTTTTTGAACAGATTCCAATCGAAAATTTCCCAGGTAAAACGTGCTCCAACCATATAATATCCATGCAGGTCGGTATTCAGAAAATCGTAACCGGGACGGCCATACCCTGCTCTGCCAAAAGCTGAAAACTTCGGCATCCGGTTGGTTTTGAACTTTGAAATGGTAGAATTGGTGTAGTTTACCTGAGCATCCATTAATGCCAACTCGGGTCTGACACCTCCTTTTGCAGGCTGAATAATCGGCTCGGCAAACCGATAGTTTGTATCAAGGTTCAAACCTGTTATCAGGTTGAGGGAATGAATTACATTGAGTCGGGATGATTCAACAACAATCAGCTCCTTTTGAAGCTTTAACTTTTCAGCTTTGATGTTATCAAGATCACTTTTTAGTAAAGTGCCATTTTCATAGGCTGAATTCAAAGTGTTCAGGTTTTTCTCTAATTCGTTTTCAGATACCTGCAAAATGGATTTACTTTTATTAAGATACAGGTAGTTTGAATAGAGCTGATTGATTTTCCCGATTAAGCCATAGGTTTCAACATTGAGTTTTTGAGCTTCGATGTCGTTGGCAGCATACTGTACCTCTTTAGCCGATTTAACAGCTCCACCATCCCAGATGATCTGATTAATGCCAATCTCAACACTGTAATTGTCCTGAGGGATTTCGGGGAAAAATCCGGGCATGGTGGGTACTTCCGGAAAGGTAACCACTTCGGACTGGTAGGTTGCCTGGCCCGAAAGGTTCATCTTTGGTAGATAATTTTTATTCAATGTTTCGTTGATGAGCTGTCGCTGACTGGTAATAGTCAACTGCTTTTTAAAAGCAGGCCAGTTTTGCTTTGCTGCCGAAATACAGGAGTCGAGGGTAATTTCCTGAGCGGTTATCAGCAAGGGTAACAATGATAGCAGAATTATTAATTTTTTCATTTTAGGGTGTTTTTTTAATTGCTTTGATAACAAACCGGGCTACCTCTTTTTTTCTCGATTCAATAAACCGGTCATAAACCTTCGTGTCGCCATTTGGCACAATTCCGGTGATGATGGGTTTGGCTACGAAAGGAAATATCAATAGTGAAATAACATTTACAATTAACTGATCCGGTTCAATATCATCGATGAGTCCGTCGGTAATGGCTTTTTTTATTTTTTCCTTAATCAGTTTTTTATTGAATCCTGAAAATTTGAAAAGATTGACTACCCTTTCGGGGTTGTTGTTGATTTCCTGGGTAACAAAACCGGGAATATGGGGATGCTTGATTAAAAAATCGATATAAACTGAGGTGAACTTTTCGATGGCTACAAAAGAAATCGGGCTCTTCACTAAAAATACTGATGGCTCCGGGCAGAAACATTTTGAAAGCACGGGTAAAGATGATTTGAAACAGATCGTCTTTGCTTTTGTAATAATAATGTAGCAAAGCCTTATTTATTCTGGCACGGTCGGCAATGGCCTGCATCCGGGCATCGCTGTAGCCCTTTTCTTCAAACTCGGTAAATGCCGACTGTAAAATTTTTTCGCCGGTATCCTTTTTATATTTCATTTTACAAACTTAACCATTTGGTTAAATTTAACCAAATGGTTAATAAAAAACTTTGGGGAAATAAAAAAATCCCTACCGCAGCAGGGATTCCGAAACAGATTTCTCCTGTTTCAAGCGTATGGAAAAGGCCCAAGGCCGGATTCCTGTTAAAAGTTATATTTAATTTTTGTATAAATCATCGAGTTATCCTGATACTTACCGAACATTCCGCGTTCATCACCCACAAAAATATTGGAGCCCAGCAAAATGGAGAAAGCATCGCTAAAATCGTAGGTTATTTTTGGGCGAATAAGGGCGTCGCCATATTTCAATCCCACGTACGAAAAGAGTTCGAGGTGCAATGTTTCGCGCATGGCATCATAACGGCCTAAAAAAGTCATGGTGTTTTGAACCTCATCTTCATCCATATTATCGTCATAATCAAAAATATATTTTTGAATAAACTGAGTACTAAGTTTTAAATGCCCCACTCCGTAATCAAGTCCGACCACATAATGCAAATAATCTTTTTCCACCAGGGCTCCTTCTGCCATAGGGTCGGCCGTTTGAAAATATTTTCCGTTGTAATAGGCTGCTTCGCCTCTTAAAACAAAGCTCTTAATGGTTGAAGTAAACGACCCTCCAGCCACATATAAACGATGATGTTCCGGTGTAATCAGCAAGCCCGTTAATACAGGATTATGCGTAGTAGTATCAATGGCAAACTGTTTTTCAACAAACATACTGGGTGTTTGATCCCATGTGTATGCACCCATCAGGTCAAAATCAATGGCGGATGAGGTGAATGAATACTTCAAATAAGCTTCACTATTTTCAAGCGAAGGATTAATTATTTCTTTTGAACGGTCAAACGTTGGAGGAGCAGGAAATTCAGGTGGTTTATACCAAATAGATCCCGGTCCGGGTAACTCGTTTCCTGCATATACAGGTTTCCAAATGGCTTCCAGTGTACTATTACCAAAGTAAAAGTCGAATTTAACAGCATATACACCTCTTCTAATTTCATCAAAATCGGGTAATAAAAACTCTGTCAGATTTAAGGGGGAAACAATGTCGGTTATAAAAACACCATCGGCTTTTCCCCAAACAATTTGCTGCTTACCTATTCTGATATCAAAACTGTTAAAATACATGTCGAGGTAAATCTCACGCATCCTGAAATCAAAGCTGTCAATATCATATAAATAGATTAAGGGGTTAGCTTTTAACGCCATCTTGTCTCCCATCAGGTTAAAATTAAGGTTCAATGTATTTTGTAACATGTTAATATCACCGTTATTATATTGTACACCGGTGTAGTTACGAACAAATCCATCAATCCCTATCGTTGATTGTGCCAAAACCATTTGGCCTGTCAACAACAACAGAACTGCCAATAGGTTTATTTTAAATATTTTGATTGTTTTTTTCATGATAATTTATTTTTAAAATTAGTTTTATTACCGGTAAAGTGCAACACCAAATCCAAGTTCAATTATGTCCGTTAGCGGGATTGATTTATTACCAGCTTTACTGGCGAGATACAAATCGCGTGAACCTGCCCGTACATAAAAAGCAAGACCTGATGCCGGTGTTTTATTAGCCAGCAGCTTGGTTTTTATTTCACCTCCAATAAAAACTCCTGCATTTAGTCCCGGCGACCACCAATAGTAACCATCGGGATAATTATCAGGAAGCTTCACCCAAAACTTACTACCAAATGTATGGTGGATATACCAACCGATGTTAAGGGGTAATATCTCAACATTTTTTGATGCTTTAATTCTAAACAGTTTAGCTGTAAACTGCAAGCTGATGCTATGCAGATCGTCAACCGTAAACCATTTTGGAACATAGCCGTAAAAAAGTGATACATCAAGATGTTGTTTAAAAAATGTATAACCTACACCTGCCGATAAAAACCCAATACCCCCTGCATACTGAAGTTTTACATAGTCGGGAATAAACTTATTCCAGGTGGTTGTATCCTTAGTTTTGACGTCATTGTTGCTCTGAGCCCAAAGAGAACTAACATTCAGGCTTAAAATAACAATGAATATGTAAAGTTTTTTAAAACGCATATTCACTCACATTATATTCACCATTATAGATGGTGATGGTATTAAATTTTCGATATTCAGTTCCGTAAACATTAATATAAGTAATGCTGTCCGAAAATGGTTTGTAAGTTTCAAAATGATGCAAATGACCATGAACACAAAACAGTACATTGTTGTATTTGTCCAGGGTTTCATGGAAACTTTCAGTAAGGTTTGCATCAAAATCAGCATCGGTAGGAGGTACATGAAAGATTACTACGGCATACCTGAAATCATCATCAGGTTTTAGCTGGTTGTCTAGCCAGTTTATATCGGGTACTTTTCCGTTAAACTGAAATTCCCTGCTGTTACTGTTTAAAAAAACGAATTTAACGTCACCGTAAATAAAGCTAAAGTTATAATCACCAAACATTTTCTGATAAGCCTGCCCGCCATTTCCCACCATATCATGATTTCCAAGCAAAACAAAATATGGAATATCTAAATTCAATAAATAGGAATTACCCCATAAATATTGTTTTGGTAATCCGAAATCAGCAATATCACCCACGTGTACAACAAAATCAAAATCTACGATCTGGTTAACTTCGTTCACTTTACTTACAAAACTTTCCAGCTCGTCGTAAAAACGATGAGAGTCGCCCGTAAAAGCAATTTTGATGGTGTCAGATGTGCTTTTGGTTTTCAGTTTTTGCAGGTTCTTGTTGTTTACTCCGCAGTTTATTTCATTAAAATCTATTACATAGGATGAATAGTCGAACGCATCTGTACAAGAAGTAAAGAGCACGACACTTACTAAAAATAATATTTTGATGATATTTTTCATTTTTTTTATTGTCATAAACATATTGGAAATATTTGCTTCCAATGTGTTCAATTAGATGTTGTTATATTCCCCTCATCATCATTCTTTCAGAGAATTTTGAAGCCGGAATACCCGTGTTAATTTTAACGTTATCCAGTTTCATTGATGTTCGGTGGTTTTTTTGAACATTTTCCATTTCGGAAAGAGTAATGACCCAAAATTCTGATATTTTTTTGAATTCCTTAATTTTTAAAATCTTCAATAACTCACCATCTTCGTCATAAAATTCTTTTTTAAGCCCGATGAAATTATCTTTTCTAATCCAGGTAACCGTTTTGCTGTATATATAATCTTCATCTTTGGGGATACTTTGTACAACATAGTATTCCACTCCATCAATGGTTTCTTCGCGTAAAAGTTCATGGGTATCGTCATCCAGTTTCCGGTCACCAAGATCGTCGTAGGTAAAATCGGAGCCCATAAAATAATCGCTTTTGCTATCGCTGGAAATACGTTTGATTTTTTTCAATGCCGGCAGGTAAATCCACTGGTCATCGCTTTTTGAATCGTCGTCGTAGGTCCAGTTCATGAAAGAGGTGTTTTTAACATCGGCCGGAGCAACAAAAAACATGATACTTTTTTCAATATTACCAAAATCTTTGGTGAACTGTTTAATTTTTCTTACCCGTTCGTCGCCGCTTTTGTTGATTAACGTCATGGTAAGGTCGGAAGTTTGGTCATCACCGGCAGGACGGTTATACACCTGATCAATAATTTCTCTTCCGGTAAGTTGTTGCGCTGTTAACTGACTTGCTATTCCGGCAAGAAAGAACAATGCTAAAGTGAATGTGATTTTTAATGTTTTCATTTTTTTTTAATTATTTAATGGTTCAATTATTTAATGGTTTAATGGTTCAATGGTTCAATGGTTCAATTATTTAATGGTTTAATTATTTAATGGTTTAATGGTACAATTATTCAATTATTTAATGGTTTAATGGTACAATTATTCAATTATTTAATGGTTTAATGGTTCAATGGGTTAATTATTTAATGGTTTAATGGTTCAATGGGTTAATTTATTCATTGTATAATTCTTACATTGTATAATTGTACCATTTATCCATTGTATAATTGTACCATTCACTCATTGTATAATTTATTTATCACTCACAGTTTTAAGGATTGCTCCTAATATTTTTAGTATTTCTTCTAAATCAGAAAGTAATTCTGTAGCAAGCTGCTTATTAATGTAATTACTGTCTCTAAGTAGTCTAATCCAATAATGCGTTTCGCGGGCTTCTTTATATGCTATAAAAAACTTTGCTCTAAAATCCTTTTTAGAAATACTACCAGCTGCTTCTTCAGAGTTTGCTCCAACTGATGTGCCACTTCGTAAAATTTGTTTCGATAAAGTGTACTCTTTCTTTTCGTACGCCAGATACTTATAAAGCTCAATAATACGTAATGCAAAATTGTAAGTTTTTGATAAAATGATGTTCTCTTCCATGATAATATGGTTTTGAGTTAATAAATTTGGTTCAATGGTTCAATTATTTAATGGTTCAATTATTTAATGGTTCAATGGTTCAATGGTTCAATTATTTAATGGTTTAATGGTTTAATGGTTCAATTATTCAATGTTCAATGTTCAATGTTCAATGGTTTAATGGTTCAATTATTCAATTATTCAATGGTTCAATTATTTAATGGGTTGATGGATTAATTTATTCATTGTATAATTCTTACATTGTATAATTATACCATTTATTCATTGTATAATTCTTACATTGTATAATTGTACCATTTATTCATTGCATAATTCTTACATTGTATAATTGTACCATTTATTCATTGCATAATTATACCATTGCATAAATTTATCTCTTTTTAAAATATATATTCGAAACGTAGAGTAACACCAACATAATGGTCAGGGTTCCAACAAAGCTAGTAAACATATTTAACGATACCAAAGCTCCCAATTCACGGTTTGGTGGAAACACCGAGAAAAGCAACACAAGAAATCCTGCAATTACTACTATAGCATTATAGATAATAGCCTTTCCGGAGTGTGCCATCGTTTTTTGCGCCGCTACCATTTTATTGTCGGTTTCCGCAGCATTATTTCGATATTGTTCCAGAAAGTGAATCGCGTAGTCAATACCTATTCCAATGGCAATACTGGAAAGCAAAGCGGTAGTTGTGTTTAACGGAATACCCAAAAAGCCCATAGTTCCAAAACTGATTAACGCCGTAATGATAATAGGAACAGAGCCTATAAGACCAATGGTTATACTCCTAAACATTAGAGAAATAAGCACAACAATGATAATTAATGAAAGGATAAGGCTTTTGATTTGCCCTTCCAGAATAAGGTCGGTAAACACCAGTCCTTTGTAACCACTACCGGCATAATTCATGGTGATGCCCAGCTTTTTGAAATCATCTTCATAAGTGTGAATTACATCCAGTGCCGAGTTAATGGCTTTCGAGTTATCACTTTTAAGCTGAAAGGTAACATTTAACTTATCGTAATTGTAGTCAACAACTTTATTCAGGTTCTCCGGATCACCCGACATCTCATAAAGCAACAGGTACTGTGCAATCAAATCCTGATTGTCGGGAATGTTATTGTAGGCTTCACTATCAGCATTCATAACTTTGTTCATTCGGTCGATATAATCAGCCAGTGAAAAGGTGTTGCCAACTACCTGAAGTTGCTTATCAACATCTTTCTGCATCTTATCTACAAGCTTAAGAACTTTCGGGTTTTTAAAGGTGTCCTTTTTTCCGTTGGCATCCAGAATCAGGTTTAAGGTACTGGTTCCTCCAAAATGATCGTTGATAAATTTATCGGTTTGCACAATGTCACTGTCCTTTTCAAATTTATCCAGAAAACTGGAATTAATCCATATTTCCTGCATCCCTATTAATGACAATACAACAATTGCTGCTGTTCCAATAATTGACACGTACTTATGTTTGATAACCCAGCCGGCAAAGTTGTTGGCCAGCTTTGAATTTGAATGCCCCTCTTTATCCTCTTTCGTGTTAACCTTACGTGCTTTGGGTAATCCAAACAGCATAATCCCGGCAGGAATAAACACCAGCGAAAACACCATGGCCATCATTACGCCAAAGGCCGTGAAAACACCAAAATATTTTACCGGGTACACCTGCGAAGTTAATAACGAAATAAATCCTACTGCCGTTGTTACAGATGTCATAACCACCGGTTTCCACATTTCATGAATCATGTCGCTAACAGCTTCGCGCTTGCTCGCGTTTGGATGATGGTCGACAAAGGTGTGCAGGTGGCTGTACAGGTGTATGCCGTCCGCCACACCTATAGCAATAAGCATAACCGGTATCATGGTAGAAACAGCGTAAATGGGAATATTTACCAATGCCATCAGCCCAAAAGCCCAGATGGTTGAAAAGAACACAACACCTAATGTAATCAACGTTCCTTTAAAACTTCTAAGCGTAATGAACAACACTATAAAAATTACCAATAATACAATCGGTACCATGGTTTTCATATCCTTTGGTCCCAATAGTGCCATGGTTCCTTCCACGATAGGACGGCCTGCCACATAAATTTTTATATCATCGGTTTCAGAGGCTTTGGCTACTTTTAAAATGTGATTGTAAAAATCCTGTGTAAAAACATCTTTACCTATTTCGGCAACAATAACGGTAACTGTTTCATCGGTGGAAACCAACCGGCCAAAAACCATCTCGTTATCTTCCACCTTTTTTTTAAGTGCTTCCAGTTTTTCTTTCGATTTTGGAACTCTCTTATAAAAGGCTTTTACATCCATACCGTCTTCTGTTCCTACAATATTATCGGCTGTATATAAAGAGGTAACATCATTCTTGTCAATCTCTTCAAACTTTTGGAAACGTTTGGTAAGCTGTTTTAACGTGTCCAAGGTAGCCGTGTTAAAAACTCCGTTTTTGTTTTCCAGGGCAATAATAATCCCATCTTTAATATCAAACCATCCTTCGGCCTTATCGCTGTAAATAAATGCCGGATGATCCTGTGGCATGTATTTATCCAGGTTAGTTTCCATTTTTGAATTTTCCGCCATGGGAAAAAATAACAGGATGGTAGAAATAATTATCAGCGCAAAAACAAGCCCCGGCTTTTTTAATAAATTGTTCAGTAATTTTTCCATTTTTTATGTTAATTAATGTTCACTAACTTTTGTTTTATTTTAAAACCCTTTTATGTTTTACGACAAAAGGGCAAATATTTTAGTTATTACTTATTATAAGTTTCAGGCTTTTTAACATCTGATCCCCTTCAAGTTTCAAGTTATGCTTTTTACCTTTAATATCCCATTGCTTAACTAAAAACCTAAGCGAACCCATTACAATGAGTGCCAGATTTTTACTGCCAATATCAGATCTTACATCTCCCTTTTCCTGTCCTGATCGCATAATGCTTTCGATGGTTTGTTCATTTTGATCAAAAACCTCAATGATTTTATTTTTAAGCTCAATATCATTTTTAAAAATTTCTTCGGAAAAAATGACCGATACATAAGAAGGTGATTCGATAAAAAGCTGAATTATTTTAGAAAAAATAAACTCAATCTTTTCAAATGCTGTGCCATCAAAAGTAAGTACCATTTGCGACATCATCGAAGCCATTTGCTTAAAGTTATTTAAGATAGTAAGTAAAATACTACTTTTACTATCAAAGTGGCGATAGATGGCCGGCTCAGAAATACCTATTTTTTTTGAAAGATTTTTTATGGTAAGCCCCTGGATACCCTTCTCAGCTATCAACCCCAGTGCGGATTCCATTATTTGTGTTTGCCTTTCCGTTTGCATCAAAATTAAATTTACGTATTTTATCATTTAAAATCGAGGCAAAGTTAGTTAGTATTCGCTAACCTCCAAATTTTTTATCAATAAATTTTCTTAAAATCTTACATTTTTATATACTTGTCTGAATATCAATATTATATTGTGATATAATTTTTTTCCAATTTTAAAGGCTTTTTCATATATTACTATTATTATTTCGTTCCCCCAAAGATTTATCTATCTTTATTGACTTAAAAAAACAACATGAAAAAAGCATTTACACTTAGGTCAATAGTACTGCTATTGCTGTTTCAGGTTTCCTTTTTATATGCACAAATTACATCTGTTCAGATTGACAGTTTGGTTACTGATGCTATGAACCACTTTAGTGTTCCGGGTGTAGCCGTAGGTATAGTAAAAGATGGCGAAATTATTTACAACAAAGGGTTTGGATTACGAAAAATTGATGATAAATCGGGCAAGGTTGATGAACACACGCTATTTGCCATTGCCTCCAACACCAAGGCTTTTACTAGTGCTGCTTTGGCCATATTAGTTGACGAAGGCAAGCTGACCTGGCAAACAAAAGTGAGAGACATCATTCCTGAATTTAAAATGTATAACAGCTATGTTGCCGATAATTTTACCATCGAAGATTTGTTAACCCATCGTAGCGGACTGGGTTTGGGAGCAGGTGACCTGATGATTTTTCCCGAGGGAGGTGATTTCACCATCCACGATATTCTTACCAACTTTCAGTATTTTAAACCTGTCTCCCCTTTCCGTACCAAGTTCGATTACGACAACCTGTTATATATTGTAGCCGGTGAAGTAATTGCGCGGGTAAGCGGTATGAGCTGGCATACTTTTGTAACCGAAAACATTATTGAACCGCTCGCACTAACCGACACCTATTATTCGTACGCGGCCATTAACGACAAAAGCAACACAGCTACACCCCACGCCGTTAATAATGGCATACCCCACCCCATTGCTCCTTACGAAATGGATTTAAAAAAGATAAATGGAGCGGCAGCCTCCCTCTACTCCAGCGTGAACGACCTCTCAAAATGGATGATTGTCCAGATGAATAACGGGAAATACGGCGACAGCTTACAGCAAACTCTTTTTTCAGAAGAAAGTCATCGTGCCATCTGGACGCTTCACACCGTAACAAAAACTTCAACTAATAAAAGGTATAACAACCATTTTAGCGGTTACGGTTTGGGATGGTTTTTAAAAGATGTAAAAGGTTACATGAGCGTGTCGCACACGGGAGGACTACCCGGTATGTTGTCGAAAGTGATTATGATTCCTGATTTAAACCTGGGCGTAGTAGTACTTACTAATTCCAGTAACGATGGTGTCGGCGTTTTTGCTTCGGTAACACAAGCTATTATCGATAGCTATCTTGGCCTGGACAACAACCACTGGGTTGACAAGTATGCCGGATATTTTAGCAGCCGAAAAAACAGAGCCGACTCGGTTACATCACAAGTATGGAAAACCGTTGAAGAAAATAAAAAGACACCTGTCAACAACCTTGTGTATATTGGTGTTTATAAAGATAACTGGTTTGGAAAAGCCAAGGTTTACCAAAAGAATGGTGAATTGTGGTTCAAATCGTACCGTTCGCCAAAACTTACCGGTAAAATGTTTTTTTATCGTGCCAACACTTTTGCCATTAAATGGAACTATCGCGATATGGAAGCCGATGCCTTCGCCACCTTTTGCCTTGACGAAAAGGGAGAATCCCAAAGTCTAACACTTAAAGGTATTTCACCTGATATTGATTTCAGTTTTGATTTTCAGGATTTACACTTTAAAAGAATAATCCATGAATAAGCTCTTTAAGAAATTACGTAAACTAACCCGTAAACCTGTTGATTCGATAGCTGTTGTGCTTAGTGGTGGTGGATCAAGGGGAGCCATTGAAGTTGGCGTACTGCAAGCTCTGGATGAAAATGGTATAAAGGTGAAAGCCATTTCGGGAACAAGTATTGGAGCTATAATAGGAGTGCTGTATAGCGCGGGTATGTCTCCTTTGATAATGCGCGAGATTATGGCAAGACAAACATTGACCAAGATATTCCATTTTTCATGGAATAAAAAAGGTTTGTTGAGTATGAATGAATTATTGAAGATTTTTAAAAAATACAACGTTCAAAACTCTTTCGATCTATTAAATATCCCGTTCTATGCCTGCGCTTCCAATCTAGATACCGAAAAAGGTGATATTTTTTCTTCTGGTGATTTATTCCAATCGGTTATAGCATCAGCTTCAATACCCCTTTTATTTGAACCTGTTGTAATAAACAACCAGCATTATATTGATGGCGGACTTTATAACAATTTTCCTATTGAACCCCTATTAGATAAATACCCTTATATTTTAGGGATTCATGTAAACAATTACAAAGAACCGGTAGATTATAATGCTTTAGCTATTGCCGAACGGGTGTTTAGTGCTGTTGTTCGACGAAATATTGTGCCCAAGCTAAATAAATGTGATTATTTAATTGATCCTTTTCTTGAAAATCGTAGTGGCATCATCGATTTTCGTCAAACTGACAAACTATTTGAGATTGGTTACAACGAAGGAATTAAATTTATTAATGATGAAATCAGGAAAAATAAATAGCACTAAAATCAGTTATCATCCAACATGCTCGAAGCTTAAGAGTTTTTAACTTTTTTTCGTTTATTAATATTGGTCAACTTTATCCTTTGGCGAAGCGAATAGTGTACTTTTGCCTAAAATTTTATTGGTATGCATCGTAAATTCAATATAGTACTTCTATTAATTATTTTTTCAGCCATCCTTGCTAAAGCGCAACAAAAGCAGGACTCTTCAAAACCGGCAACCCCTTCAGGGAAATTTCTTGTTGAAGATTCGCCTCAAGTGAAAGCGCTTGACAGCCTGGCTTTTTTAAAAATTTACAGTCAGCGCTATTTTACACTTGACAGTTCCCGATTTCAGGCATCAGGAACCAAACCCGAGGCTGCACCATCGGTTCCTGATTCAGTGATTAAAAAAAGGCTTGCTGTTTTAAATGCGCAAACACCCATCGAACTTACCTATAATAAAGAGGTGAAATCATTTATTAACCTCTATGCCAACAAACGCCGGCTGCTAACCGAAAAAGTTTTGGGTTTATCGGAAATCTATTTCCCCATGTTTGAAGAAATACTCGACCGTTACGATATGCCGCTGGAGCTAAAGTATCTTGCCGTGGTGGAGTCAGCACTAAACCCCGGGGCAGGCTCTAACAAAGGAGCCAAAGGTTTATGGCAGTTTATGTACGGAACCGGAAAAGTTTACGGATTAAAAGTAACCTCGATGGTTGACGATCGTTACGACCCTTACAAATCAACGGTGGCGGCTTGCGAACACCTGCAGGATTTGTACGATATTTACGGCGACTGGTCGTTGGCCATGGCAGCCTACAACTCAGGAGCAGGCAACGTTAACCGGGCTATCCGTCGTGCCGGTGGTGTAAAAAACTATTGGGCTGTATGGCCATTTTTACCCAGAGAGACCCGTGGCTATGTTCCTGCCTTTATTGCCGTTACTTACGTGATGAACTACCCTGCCGAACACAATCTTTATCCCATGCGCCCCAACATGTTCTTTTTCGATATTGATACCGTACATGTAAAAGATGTACTGGCATTCGACCAGTTAAACGAGTATTTGCACATCCCCATGGAACAGATCAAATTTTTGAATCCGCAGTATAAAAAAAACATTATCCCCGCCATTAATGGCAAAGAATATGTTTTACGACTACCTCGCCGCTACACGGCCGACTTTATTAACAACGAAGATTCGGTTTACATGTATAAAACGGTTAAAGGGCTGGAACATGATAAGCTGATGGCAGAGGTAAAAAAAGCCGGAAACCGCAATATTCATATTGTTCGAAGCGGTGAAAGTCTGGGGTTAATTGCTAAAAAGTATCACGTGTATGTTAGTCAGATTAAACGGTGGAACCACTTGCGAAGCAACACCATTTACCCCGGTCAAAAGTTAGTATTGTTTGGCTATTCCGGAAGATCAAGGACAACAGCTTCGCACAGGGTACCCGTAAAACGATCAAAAAACAAATCGTATCATTATGTAAAAAACGGCGAAAACCTGGGGTTGATTGCTAAAAAATATCACTGCTCGGTAATCGACCTTAAAGAGTGGAACGGATTACGTGGCAATACCATTCACCCGGGACAAAGGCTACAGGTTTACAAGCCTGAAAACAAAAGCAATGCTACCATAAGAAGCGGAAAATATATGTACCACATCGTTCAAAAGGGAGATACCCTGTGGGATATTGCCAAAGAGTACGACGGGGTAACCGTTGAGCAGATTAAACGACTTAACAAAATCAAAAACACTCATCGCTTAAAGCCCGGACAAAAAATTAAAATTGCGGTAATTAGTTAGTGGCAACATTTTTGTAACCTATTTACCAATTATAATATTAATACTTTTACACCATGATAACAATTAAAAGAGTTGGCGTATTATCACTTTTGGCCATGGCGTTTTTGTTGAGTTCCTGTGATGAGAATAATTCACAATCCAAATTACCACGATCCATCGGAAACACATCCGAAGTTTTGGTAGTTATTCAAGACGATAATCAGTGGAATGGCGATGTGGGAAAAACCCTTAAAAAATATCTGGAAGCCGATCAATACGGACTCCCCCAGCAAGAAAGTTTGTTTAAATTGGCCCACATTAACAAGTCGGCATTGAGCGAACTTTTTCAAAAACATCACAGCCTTATTTTTATTGATATTAATAAAAAATATAAAAAGGTGAAGCTTACCCGTTTCGATAATAAATGGGCAAAACCCCAGATAATTTATCAGTTGTCGGCTCCTTCGAATAAGGCCTTTGAAACCACTTTTGCCGGTTACAGCCAACAAATAATAAACGGATTGGGCAAAGTTGAACGCGAGCGCATTATGAATGTTTTTAATGCCGCTTCCGATATAAAGGTTATGCAAAAATTTGCCAATAAATTTAAATTAAAAACTACTCTTCCAGAAGGGTTTTATATTGCAAAAAGCGAAGCCGGTTTCATGTGGCTTAAACGTGACGCCAACAAATATAATCTGGGAATTATTGCTATTTCTGTTCCTTACAAAGACACCATTCAGTTTACCAACGCAAGTATTGCAGCACGCATCATGTTGTTTATGAGAAATTATGTTCCGGGGCCAACCGATGGTTCATACATGTCGCTGGACACCACCTATGTGCCCCCGGTGAGTAAACCCGTTACCGCTTTCTTTGCTCCCTACACCATCGAAACACGTGGCATGTGGCGGGTAGAACACGATTTTATGGCCGGACCTTATGTTGCCTACACCTTTATTAATCCGGTAACCAACGAGCTAACCACCTTGTTCGGTTATGTTTATAAACCCAACAAAGACAAACGTAACCTGTTACGCCAAATAGAAGCTATACTCTATTCCACAAAAGCATACGAGGTAAAAAAGCAGTAACCCGGAAAAGCCGGCCGGCTATTTAAACTTATATTGATAGATCCGGTATTTTTTATACAACTCAGCGTTAATGTTAATTAACGCGCGATTCATCATGGTATTATTTTCTAAAATCCAACTGGCTTCACCCATGTGATATCCCCGCTTAGTACCATTATGAAATGTTTTGGCGTACATACAAGCATCGATGCCGGTTTTACGGTAATTTTCTAAAATACCAAGGGTGAGCACCCTAACACTTGTTACCTTCTTTTTAAAATTAATTAGTTTCAGAAAATTAAACGGAAACAGATTGCCGTTTGGTATTTTAATAAATATTTCATTAATGTTGGGAATGGTGGCCGAAAAAGCCACGGGTTTCCCATGATCTTCGACCATAAATACCAAATCGGAGGTGGTTATCATTTTTAGCTCTTTGGCCAGCGCCATAAACTCCTCTTCGGTCATGGGAATAAAACCCCAATTGTCTTTCCAGGCTTCGTTATATATGTAGCGAATCTTCGGGATTTCTTCCTTCATATTTTTGAAATCAATCGGACGAATAATGATGCCCTGCGACTTAAGCCGTTCTTCAATCTTTGCACTCAGCGTGAGCATCCGTTCCGGGATTTTATTATTCCGAAGAAGCCAGGCCAGCAAGTCCATCCTTTTTTCCAGGCCGTAATCTAAAAACATTTTATCGTAATACTCCTTGTTGTGGGTCATCATTACATAAGGAGGGGTATCAAAACCTTCGATTAAGGTACCGCAGGGGTCGTTGGTGGATGGGTTCATGGGGCCATACATTCCTTTTACTCCTTTATCCTTTAACCATGCAATGGCTGTATCAAAAAGCGCTTTGGTAACCTCTTTGTCTTCAACCGCCTCATAAAAACCGAAAAAACCCCAATTCTCTTTCCAATGATCAACATAGGCCTGATTGGTAATAGCGCCAATCCTGCCCACTACTTCTCCTTTGTCGTTATAAGCTAAAAAATAGTCGGCTTCACCATGTTTAAAGAAAGGATTTTTCTTCTTGTTAAGTGTTTCCCGGGTCATAATTCGCAACTCAGGAACATATTTTTCATCCTTTGCATAAAGCTTAAAAGGGAATTCAATAAACTGATTTAATGCCTTTTTACTTTCGACTTTTTTTACCGTAATCATAATTTTGATATTTATTAACAGAGGCCAAATTTAAGTAATTCTTAATACAATCAAAATTATACCTATTTTTGACGCCCTTGATGCAAGTAATAAGTTTGGTAAAGAATTGTTAATTAATACAACTAATAAAATGTTAGAACTTCAAAAGAGAGCTATTAATTTTGGCGAACCTCGAAGAATAAGAGATTCGGGATTGTATCCCTATTTCAAGGTGCTTCAGTCAGGACAGGATAAAGAGGTTGTAATCAACGGCAAAAAGGTTCTAATGTTTGGGTCGAACAATTATCTTGGTTTAACCAGCCATCCTAAAATAAAAGAAGCTGCTATTGCTGCCATTAATAAATATGGTTCAGGAACTGCCGGCTCGAGATTTTTAAACGGTACATTGGATATACACCTGGAGTTAGAAAAAAAACTTGCTGACTTTGTGGGAAAAGAAGACGCTATTACCTTTTCTACCGGTTTTCAAACAAACCTGGGTGCTATTGGAGGTGTTATTGACCGTAAAGATTGTATCATTATTGACGAGCAGGATCATGCTTCGTTGATTGATGGAACTAGGTTGACTTTTGGGAAGGTTTACAAGTATAAGCACAACGATATGGAGTCGCTGGAAAAGGTACTTATCAGGCAAACCGATTATGATTTCAAGCTTATTGTTATGGATGGCATATTCAGCATGGAAGGAGATATTGCCAAACTGGATGAAATTGCGGCTCTTGCTAAAAAATACAACGCGGTTATTATGGTTGACGATGCGCATGGCTTAGGTGTTTTAGGGAAAAACGGAAGAGGAACGGCTAATCACTTTGGCGTTACCGATGATGTAGAACTTATTACCGGAACCTTTAGCAAATCGCTGGCAACTGTAGGTGGTTTTATTGCTGCCACCAAAGAGGTTATCGACTTTTTACGTCACACGGCACGCAGCTTTATTTTTAGTGCCAGTTTGCCTCCGGCGGCCACCGCATCGGTCATTGCCGCCCTGGATGTAATTGAAGAAACACCCGAAATTGTTGACCATTTGTGGGAAAACACAGACCTTTCGATAAAGCTCTTTAACCATTACGGAATAGATATTGGAAAATCGGAAACCCCCATTATTCCCATTTATGTTCGCGATAACGAAAAAACCTTTATCCTTACTAAAATGTTACTTGATCAGGGCATTTTTGTTAATCCGGTTATTTCACCGGCCGTACCACCCGAACATTCGCTGCTGCGGTTCTCGTTGATGTCAACACACACGAAAGATCAGATAGAGTACACCATCGAAAAAATTTATACCACAGGGAAGCAAATTGGTATTTTTCAGTAGGTTATAGTCGATACAGCAAAGCACTATTTTTATTGAAGTTGTTTAAAGTTGGCCACTTACATAATTTTGAAATTAATGCCTTCTTTAGATTTTGTGGATTAAAGGAAATAAAAGAGTAAGGTGGAAAATTCGTGTGTATGTTTGTTCAATTAACTTTTATCTTTGCAAAAATTTTTAATACGAACAGATGCAATTAAGCGAACAGGAAATAGTTAGACGAGAAGCCCTTCAGGAGCTTCGTAAATTGGGCATCAACCCTTATCCCCCCGAAATGTTTAAAGTATCGGCCTACGCCAAAGAGGTACTGGAACTGTTTCCAAACGACAACACCCTTTTTCAGGAAGTTTCGATGGCAGGCCGTATTATGAACCGCCGTGTTATGGGAGCTGCCTCCTTTGCCGAACTTATGGATAATACCGGTCGGATTCAACTCTACTTTAAGCGCGACGATATCTGCCCCGGCGACGACAAAACCATGTACAACAAGGTGTTTAAACGTCTGCTCGATATTGGCGATTTTATTGGGATTAAGGGTTTTGCTTTTATTACCAAGATGGGTGAAATTACCATTCATGTAACCGAATACAAGGTGCTGGCAAAATCGCTTCGCCCACTTCCCATTGTAAAAGAAAAAGACGGACAGCTTTATGATGCCTTTACCGATCCCGATCAACGTTATCGTCAGCGTTATGTCGATCTGATTGTTAATGATCATGTTAAAAAAACTTTCATTCAACGGGCACAAATAATCCGATCGATGCGTGATTTTCTTTCGGGAAAAGGTTATCTCGAAGTAGAAACTCCTATTTTGCAACCCATTCCCGGGGGCGCTGCAGCCAGGCCGTTTATTACCCATCACAATGCCCTGAATATGCCCTTGTACTTGCGTATTGCCAACGAGCTTTATCTGAAAAGGCTAATTGTGGGCGGTTACGAAGGGGTATTTGAATTTGCCAAAGATTTCCGTAACGAAGGGATGGATCGATTCCATAACCCCGAGTTTACCCAAATGGAGATGTACGTGGCATACAAAGACTACTTTTGGATGATGGAAACCACCGAGCAAATGATTGAAAAAATCGTTACCGACCTTTACGGAACGACAAAAGTTCGGGTTGGCGAAAACGAAATCGATTTTAAAGCCCCCTTTAAAAGACAAACCATTTTAGGTGCTATCCGTGAGTTTACCGGATACGACCTAACCCATAAATCGGAGGAGGAAATTAGAGAAGTGGCCGAAAAACTTAATATCGAAACCGACCCAAGCATGGGGAAAGGAAAACTGATTGATGAAATTTTCGGCGAAAAATGCGAAGGAAACTACATTCAGCCAACCTTTATCATGGATTACCCTGTTGAGATGTCACCGTTATGCAAACGCCATCGCGACAACGAAGAGCTTACCGAAAGATTTGAGCTGATGGTAAACGGAAAAGAGCTTGCCAACGCCTATACCGAGCTAAACGACCCCATCGATCAAAGAGCTCGTTTTGAAGAGCAGCTCCAACTGCTTGAAAAAGGCGATGATGAAGCCATGTTTATCGACTACGATTTTTTGCGCGCCATCGAATACGGTATGCCCCCAACATCAGGAATGGGTATCGGAATCGACCGATTGGTCATGTTGTTAACTAATCAACCCTCCATTCAGGAAGTTTTATTTTTTCCGCAAATGAAACCGGAACAGAAAGCAAAACCCATCACAGTTGAGGACTTTATAAAATTAGGAGTAGCTGAAATTTGGGCTGAACAGATGATTCCTGCCGGATTTAAAACCCCTGCTGACTTAAAGGAAACCAAAGCAACGGCCATTCAACAAAAGCTAAACGGCTACCGTAAAAAAAATAAACTAAATATTCCCGCTGTACAAATAGACGAAATTAACGGCTGGTTAGAGGGTGTTTAAAGAAATTTTTATACTTTTAGGGCTGTTTTATTGCAAATCTGATTTACCTGAAACTTATAGTCGGATGATTCGTTAAAAGTTAAAACGCTAAATCTATGAAAAAGAACCTGCTTACTGTCGCATTTACAGCTTGTTTAACTTTGCTGTTGATTCTTCCCTCTACTCTCAAAGCACAGGATAAGTCGTACTGGGAGGTAAATCTGAATGGCGGAACAAGTCTTTTTTTTGGAGATATCAAACAATACCAATGGGTACCTGTTTCAAATAACGAAAACGAATGGCGTTTTGGTGCCGGATTACAATTTGGTCGCCAATTATCGTATGTTTTTGGCGTCAGAGGCCAGGCTTTATATGGCCAGTTGGCCGGAACAAAACGCGAATGGAAACGCTATTTTCAATCAGATTATATCGAAACCGACCTGAATTTTACTATTAATTTCAACAACATCTTTGGGCAAAAAAGATCTGACCGTTTTTTTAACCTTTACATGATAACAGGCGTTGGCCTTACTCAATACAACACTACCGTTTATGAACTGGGCACCAATAAAATAGTTGCTCAGGTAGGAAACGGATATGGGAAAGGTATTGGAGGACGAACCCTGGAAGGCATTTTAACGGTAGGCATGGGTGCCGATTTAAGGATTAACGACAACCTTCATGTCACCCTTGAGTCGGCCAACCGGGGCATGAACTCGGATGCTTATGACCATTGGGAAAAGGGGTTTCCTTTTGATGTGTATAACTACACCTCTTTAGGCCTTTCGTGGAGGTTTGGTGTGGGCAAATCAAAAGCCCCGCCCTATCACTACTCGGAAAACGAAACAAACTACTATGATTACGAAACCGATACCACCACGCAGGTTGATGAAGAGATTACCCCTGAACCGGTTCAACCCGGACAACAGGTGGAAGTGCTGGAAATTGAAGAACAAAAACCTGTTGAACCTCCGGTTGTAGTACCGGCAGCAACAAGCACCACAACCGTTCAACAACCCGAATCCCCTGCTAAACCAAATCCTGAATACAGAGTTCAGATAAAAGCAAAATATGGAAAACCGTTATCACGTGAAAAACTAAGTGCACAATATAATATCCCTGTTAATGAAATCCGGGAAGACCGTCACAACGGCTATTACATTTACACGGTAGGATCGTATGCAACATACAATGAAGCCCGCGACAGAAGAAACGTGATACGAAACATAAATGGTATTTACGATGCTTTTGTAGTAGCGTTTAACGAATGTGGAAGATTGGATAAATTACCCTAAACCATGGAAGAAGAATACAATTCTAAATATGATTATAACCCTGAAACAGACGAGATGAATTCTAAGCTTCGGTGGTTGTTAGTTATCGTGGCCTTCGCGTTTGCAATCTATGCTTCGTATGTAGTAGTTTAATCCGGTAAAACGAACATAAAAAAACCTCACTTGTATTTTACAAGTGAGGTTTTTTATGCGAAGATTATGCTACTTTTTGTCTGTTTCTTTGGGTTCATTATCATTTTTTTCATCTCCTTCCGAAATGCCACCTTTAAACTCCTTCACCCCTTTACCAATGCCACGCATCAGCTCAGGGATTTTTTTACCGCCAAAAAGCAACAGCACTACCACTACGATTAAAACAACTTCGTAACCACCAAACCAGCCTGCAAGCTGAGCGGTTCCCGTATTAAGAATTGTAAGTATCGACATAATCATATATTTTAATTTCCTGACAAAGATAATAGATTATCTATCCCGATGAAAGTGATTGGCAACGTTTTATTTTATAAGTTTGTCAATATATTGTATCTCTGCCCATCAAAGCCGATCAATCATGAAACATTTTTACTTACTGATCTTTTCATTTATCGTTTTAGCTTCTTCAGTTTTTGCCCAGAATAAAAAAGATTTTAGCCGGCTTCATTACCTCTCGAAAGAGGAGATGAACCAGCCGGTTAACACCAAACTCGATTTTAATCCAACCGATCCACCCGAAGGATTTATCCGTAACGTGGCCGAGTTCGATCAAATGCAGGCAGTGATGGTTCGTTATCCTTTTGGTATTCCTGTCTCACTTATCGCCGAAATGGCACAAGATACCCGCGTGCTGACCATCGTGGCTAACCAACAGCAAAAACAGAGTGTGCTCACCATGTATGTTTCTAATAATGTTGACACTTCGCAATGCGATTTTGTGTTTGCTCAAACTGATTCGTACTGGACCAGAGATTATGGCCCGTTTTTTATTTTTGACGGGAATAACAACGCCGGCATCGTTAATTTTCCTTATAACAGGCCGCGACCCAACGACGATAATATCCCGGTGGTGATAGCACAATATCTTGGTATTAATTTATTCGGGATGGATTTGAGCCACACCGGCGGAAATTACATGTGTAACGGAATGGGACAGGCTGCTTCCACCGATTTGGTGCTGGATGAAAACCCCTCCCTTACAGAGGCTGACGTGGATACTCTTGCTGAAAATTATCTGGGGATTGAACAATATCATATTACCCTCGACCCCCTGGGAGAATACATTAAACACATCGACTGCTGGGGAAAGTTTTTAGCCCCCGATAAAATTATCATCGGCAAAGTTCCTTCAGCAGATCCTCGTTACAACGACTTTGAAGCGGTGGCCACCTATTTTTCCAATCAAATAAGTAGTTATGGCGACCACTATAAAGTGTTTCGGGTTTTCACGCCTGGAACGCCCCAGGAAACCCCTTATACTAATTCGCTGATTTTAAATAAAAAAGTGTTGGTTCCCATTACCGGAAGCCCCTGGGATGATGATGCTCTTTCGGCTTACCGGGAAGCTATGCCGGGGTATGAGGTTAAAGGGATTTATTACAGCGGGTGGTACGATACCGATGCACTACACTGTCGCACCAAAGGCATTGCCGATATTAATCAGCTCTATATTTGGCATGTACCTGTTTTGGGTAACGTTGATTTTGATTACAGCTATCCCATTTCTGCCAATCTTTATAACTACAGCGGCCAACCCGTTTATCAGGATTCGGTTTTCATCATCTACCAAATTAATCAGGGTAGTTTTGACACCCTGTTGATGTCGCCCGAAGCAGACAACCCTATGGGTT
>Ga0164318_10001198_pt1 | contig 22614 bp, 24 predicted proteins | sample GuaBasSedimGuay9_FD_113734 | JGI IMG/M metagenome (GOLD analysis project Ga0164318, IMG submission 113734) | Subseafloor sediment microbial communities from Guaymas Basin, Gulf of California, Mexico - Guay9, Core 4571-4, 0-3 cm | ecosystem: Environmental > Aquatic > Marine > Hydrothermal vents... | reverse complement strand
TTCCCTGTTCGTGGAAATGTACGGGATACCTTTAACAATTCTTTTTGCCTCAAAATACTTTTTCACCGCAACCAATCTCCCAGCAACCATAGTTTCATTCAAGGTTTTCGGGGTTGGCTTTGCCATGGATATGGCGATGAGTTATGGATTAATTTTAATGTTTATCGGAGGATTCCTAATCTCTTTTGGATGGCTCACCCTGTACAAAAACATCAAACAAAACAAATTCGTGGCAAACGGGATATACAAATATTCAAGACATCCCCAATACCTCGGTTTTATCCTAATCATACTCGGGTGGCTTGTTGCGTGGCCAACAATCCTCACAGTAATCTTCGCTCCAATCCTAATCTATAAATACATCCGCGTATGCGTGACAGAAGAGAAAGAGATTCTAAAAAAATCCCCGGAATACAAAAAATATATTGAAAAAACCCCTTTCTTCATCTAATAACCCTTTTAATCCAACTGATATTTTAATAAAAATAACTTATATATGGTTTACGATGATTTGAGAGCACATTTTGCCCTCCCAGACATGGTCACACTTGCGGGACTTGCTTTCTCCATACTCGCAATATTTTCGGCTTTAAAAATGGATTTAGTTCTGGCAACAATATTTATTTTCATATCTGCGCTCTGCGATTACTTGGATGGCAGAGTTGCAAGAGCTATTAAAAGAGAAGGTAGGTTTGGAGTTGAACTTGATAACCTCGCTGATGTTGTGCTTTATCTCATAGTTCCAATTATTTTTGGTTATTCCGCGGGTCTAACCAATTACCTCGCAATGGGGGTATTTACATTATTTGTTATGTGTGGAGTTGCGAGGCTTGCAAGATTCGCCATCTGCGGGACAAAAGACGGGTGCTATGAAGGACTGCCTGTTTCATACACTATTATTCTGCCATTAATCTATTTCACATTACTGGAATTATCCCTAAACCTTAACTGGCTTTTAATATTCTATTTCATTCCATCTTTTATGATGATATCCTCAATAAAGGTTGCAAAACCTTAATCAATATTTATTTAATTATGATTGATAACAAAGTTATAAATGGTGTTTTATTTGATATGGATGGAGTGGTTATAGACTCAAAAGAAGGGGTTACTCTTGCCTTAACCGATGCCCTCAAAAAATTGGGTCTTCCACTCAGAGAAGAACTAAAAAAGAATATTTTTTCTGTTCTCATAAAAAAGCCTTTATTGATATCTACCCGGAATACAAAAACTTAGTGAACTCCTTTGATGAACTTTATGTAAAAAACCCTTTAAATTTCAAAGTGAGTCTCTTACCTCAAGTTAGGGAGATTTTAGACAAACTTAACCATGAAAATATAAAAACAGCAATTGTAACCACAAAAGACAGATACAGAACAGAAAAGATATTGAATAATCTAAAACTGCATTTTGATGCTATAATTACCTGCGATGATACTTCAGAAAACGCCCAAATCCAGCTCCAATTAATTTGGCTATAGACCAATTATATCATTGCCAGCCATAAAGGTTTTTTGGAAATGGAATATTTGGATGTTGTTGATAAAATTCCGGGATTTGGATGCATCCAGGCGCAGGGTGTTTCTCCAATAGTGGACTCAATAAATAATAACACAGATTCCAAAAAAGAAGAAAAAACCATAGCAGGGGGTATTGATATAAAATCTCCGTTGAACGGACCAAGAGCTATAAAATGCATAAATAAAACTAAAGGTCTTGTTGCGGCAATTACTGAAACTGAAATTTTAGATGCGCAAAGAGATCTGGCAAGATTAGAAGGGATTGGGGCAGAACCCACAGGCGCAGTTCCAATCGCAGGCATAAGAAAACTGGCTGAAGAAGGCAAGATTGATTGCGATGAATGTATTGTTTGTATGATTACAGGACATGTGCTAAAAGACCCCAGCGCAATACTAAATAGATATGATACTTCAGAGAATATAGAAGCCAATTTAACTTCTGTTTTGAATGCTTTAAAGGTAAAATAAGCTCAAAATATATACTAAAAAGTATATATTCTACTACCGAAAACTATATATGCCCTTTTATTATTATATATTAGTGGTGACTTAAAATGATGAAAGAAATTGATGATTATAAGATGTCTAAATTGAAAAATGGTATGGAAGCAATCAGAAAAGGTGAATTGCCTAGAGTGCCCTATGTTGCAAAACTTGCAAAACACTATGATGCTTATATTAATAGATTAAACTCAGAACCTGTGCTTGGTGAAAATACACAAAAAAATGAAGAATCTGAGTATTATGTTTCTGAATTGGAGAAAGCCATGCTTGAAGGGTATATTAATCGTATATCTTCAGGATCATTAGAAAGTCAATTGCCAGCAACACCGCTTCTAAAAAAACATCCTGAATATCAAAAAACACTTAATTACGCATTAGAACTCGGTGAGACTCCTGCGATTGAATCTATGATATCCAGAGCAGAAAAAGGGGATTATTCAAAATTACTTAATCCAGATAGTGAACTTATGAAAGAACATCCTAATATAGCTCTAAATTTGATGAAGCTATATTAACAGGTAAGCCAATTGCACTCAAAAAATTTAGAGTACAATTAGAATATATAAAAGATGGTGTAGCTCCTGATTCTTATTTAACAGAATCATTTTTAAGAGTATTTCCAGAATATAAATCTGAATTTAATGGTGCTGTGGAAAAAGGTGAAACTAGATTGATTGAATCTTATTTAGATGCAATATCTCATGGCGATGAAAATTTAATACCCAGAACTGAAAAACTTATAGAAAAACATCCTGAATATGAAACAAGGTTTGAAAAAGTGAAAACTGAATGGTTGGACTCAGGTTTATAAATTAGTTCATAAAAATATTTTATATTTCTTTCCACTGGGGGAATTTAGGGATTAAAATCCTTGTTAATTATGAACTCTCAGGAAAATTTTTATGATGTAATTATTGTTGGGGCGGGACCTGGCGGAAGTTCAGCCGCTGAGAAATGTGCCGAGTATGGATTAAAAACTCTGCTTCTTGAAAAAGAAAAACTGCCGCGGGATAAACCCTGCGGGGGGATGTGTACTATAATAGAAAAACCGAAGGTTTGCGGACCTGCAGTCACCAAAATTATAGAAAGAAAATCTGATTGTTTTAAGTTTTATTTTAATGGAAAACCCATTCGTACTTTCAAATACACTTCTTTTTTGTTTTCCAGAAAGAAATTAGATTATTTTATTACAAAGAGAGCAATTAAAGCTGGGGCAAAAGTGATTGATAAATGCAAAGTAAATGATATTGAAATTGGTGAGAATAAAGTGCATGTTGTTACTGAAAAAGGTTCGTTCAATTCAAAAATTATTATCGGGGCTGATGGAGTGAACAGTATTGTTGCAAAGAAAACAGGATTAAATAAGGGATGGAATATAAATGAGGTGTCGCTTGCAATTAAATCCGAGATAAAGATGAGCAACAAAGAAATTGAAAAAAGATTTGGAAAAGATATTTTAATATATGTTTATTCTGATTTTAGCGGGTATGGTTGGATTTTCCCAAAAAATGGGTGCGTTAATATTGGGATTGGATGCAGATTATCAAGGTCAGATAAACTTAGAGATAGATTTGACAATTTTGCGCAACAACTTGGATTTGAATCAAAGGAGGTTCAGGCGCATATGATACCCACAGAATTATTAAAAAAACCTTACAAAAAAAGAGCGCTTTTGTGCGGAGATGCAGGAGGTTTTGTGTATTCTATTTTTGGAGCTGGGATAGAGCTAGCCATCCGAAGCGGCAAAGCCGCAGCAATATTGTGCAATGAAGCTATAAAAAATGATGATTTTTCCTTAAAGATGTTTAAAAAATATAATTCTATTTGCAAGCCTTTTATTACGGATATTAAAACAAGCAGCAGGCGATTAAGAATGTTTGAGTTTGCAATCAAATATAATTTGGTGAGTTCTTTTACAGTAAATGTTTTTCTTAAATATCTGATAAAAGGTTAAAAATAGAATTCTTAACTTCTCGGATAAAGAAGTTTTTGGAGCATAGCGAAGATGGTTATGGAGGCAAGGAATTTTACTCTTAAATACCTCGTCACTCTGAATTGGGGAATTTTATTCAAATTTTTCTTTATCTTTTAATTTATTCAGATTTATTATGAATTTCGGAAAAGAAGATCTAATTGTGCCTGACACTTCAGTATTGATTTCAAAAAAACTTACTGAATTAATTGATGACGGACAATTAAAAAAAATAAAGATTCTTGTTCCTGAATTTGTCATTGATGAACTTCAGGCTCAGGCAAACAAGGGTAAGGAAATAGGTTTTTTGGGTCTGGAAGAGATAAAGGAATTAAGGAAACGAAATGTAAAACTTGAATTTGTGGGGAGGAAGCCAACAATAGAAGAAATAAAACTAGCAAAGAAAGGGAGAATTGATGCGTTAATAAGAGAACTTGCGCAGAAACACAAAGCAACATTATATACAAGGGATTTTGTGCAGGCTCTTGTTGCGGAAGTTTTTGGAGTAAAAGTAAAATTCATAAAAACCCATCATAAAAAAGCAGATCTTAAATTTTTAAAATTACTTACAAAAGATACAATGTCATTGCATTTTAAGGTAAATTGCATTCCTCTGGCAAAAAGAGGACACCCTGGAAAATGGGACTTAAAAAAAGTTGGGAAAGAAAAACTTTCAAAATCAAAATTTGAGCAACTTGCGTCCAGCATCCTCAAGGAAATCCGGGGAAAGAATTTTGCTTTTGTTGAATTTGAGGAATATGGGGCAATGGTTTTGCAGATAAGGGATATGAGAATCTCGATTACAAGACCACCTTTTTCAGATTCCGAAGAAATAACTATTGTGCGGCCAATAGCGAAATTAAGCATTGATGATTATGAACTTTCAGAGAAACTTAAAAAGAGAATAACTAATAAGGCAGGAGGTATTCTTATTTCAGGTCCTCCGGGAAGCGGAAAATCAACATTGGCGGCAAGTCTGGCTGAATTTTATCAAAAACAGAATAAAATTGTAAAGACTATGGAACAGCCAAGAGATTTGCAGGTTAATGAAAAAATCACCCAGTACGCGCCATTGGCAAAATCTTTTGCAAAGACCGCGGAAATATTATTATTGGTTAGACCCGATTACACAATTTTTGATGAGATAAGAACCTCCTTTGACTTTAAGATTTTCAGTGATTTAAGACTGGCCGGAGTTGGAATGGTCGGAGTAATTCACGCTTCCCAGCCGATTGATTCCATCCAAAGATTTGTTAATAAAGTTGAACTTGGGATGCTTCATAATATTGTAGATACAATAATATTTGTGAAAGACGGCAAAATTGAAGATGTTTATTCCACAGATTTAATAGTAAGAGTTCCTACCGGGATGCGGGATTCTGACCTTGCAAGACCTTTAATGGAAATAAGGTCATTTGAAACTGGAAAACTTGAATATGAAATTTATTCTTTCGGAGAAGAAACTATTGTTATTCCTATTGAAGAGTTTGACGAAAAAGAAATAGAAAAAAAACTTAAAAACATAAAAAAAGAAATCGGTAAATATGATAAAAATGCGACAATAGAATATATTTCAGGAAATGGCTATAGGGTTTACGTTAATAAAAGAATAATTGCTAAATTAATCGGTCGCGGGGGAAAAGGGATAGATAAGCTAGAAACCAAACTTAAGGCTCATCTAGATATTCTTGAACAGTAAATCTTTAGAATTAAAATATGAATAAATCTGAATTTGTTGGACTGTTGAATGACCTTGAGTGGGAGGATTTTGAGGTCAGGGAAATAAATAAAGCCAGTTTAAAAAATAGTCTGGAATCAGTAAGCGCATTTTCAAATACTGCGGGGGGCTGGATTGTTTTTGGAGCTAAAAAAACCCCCGGAAATTATGAAGTTATTGGAATCCCAGAACCGCAGGGACTTAAACACGAATTTTCATCATTGTTGAAAGATGCTGAGTTGAATCAGAAAGTAAATATTAAATGCATAAAATACCGGTTGAACCGAAAGATTCTTTTGGCATTTTATATCCCACCTTCAGAAAATAAACCGGTTTATTTTAAATCCCAGGAAAATACTTTTGTGAGGACTTCCGGAGGTAACAGGATTGCAACACACGAAGAAATTGACACTATGCTTATAAATACGTCTCTTGTGGAAGAAAACACTCGCTCTTTAAATAGCACAAGCGTCTTCAAAAATGATATATCTTTTGCGAAGCAAAATAATACCCCGTTGTTATGCAACGAAGGAATTGAACCCAAAGAATTTAAAATTGATGATGTAGATTTGGAAAAAGTTAAAAATCAAGAATTGCACTTTAGGAATATTGCTCCGAAACGCAAACAGGAGAATATTTTTCAGGAAAAAGTCGCGGAATCAAAACCAATAACGAATTATTCAAAGAATTTAATTAAAGAAAATTCTGGTTATTCTGGAGAAGTCAAAATTGTCAATTCCCTAAACAATTCCTGCGTTTTACCTGAGAATAATAGTTCGGAAGGAGATTATTCAAATGGGGCTAATGATAATTATTCTGGTGAACCTTTGGAGGAAACCCCTAAGGATTATTCAGAAAATATTGAAAAACCCGTGAAAGACCTGCGATTAGAGAATTTTAACCACAAAGATATTTTAAAAGGTCATATCGAGGGGTATACAAAGGAACAGATTATAGAATATAAAAAAGACCCGAAAGAAGCTTATAAGCAGGATTACCCGAAAAAATCCGAGAACTCTTAGAAAATTATAAATAACTTAAATTTAATTAATATTCTTGTTATGGGATATGCTTTCAATAGAGGTGTGGAAATTATTGCATTAGGTGGTTTTGGATTGGGCGCGGATTTTGTTACGGGACAAGTTCCTGGTACAGGCACTGCCTTGGCTGGCGGGTTATTGGTATATTCAGCATCAATTAACGCTTTTGATTACAAATCCGAAATATCTGATTATCTGAATTTAGGATTATCCAAATTTAAAAATTACCTGTAAATATCAATTTGACAATATTTAAAAATTACCTGTAAATATCAATTTGACAATATTTAAAAATTACCTGTAAATATCAATTTGACAATATTTAAAAAAAATTGCTTCCTAAATTATGGTAAATAATTTAGAAGAAACCAAAAAAAGGGTATTGGACAGGTTCAGTACGGATTATCGAGATAAGTATATCTCAATTAAAGGTATATTATTTGAAGAAGGCGGAAAATTATATGTGGTTGCAGGATCAACAGGAGCAGAAATTATAAATTATCATTCTTTGGGAGAAACTTATAAAGAGTTATTAAATGTAGCTTGTGAAAAGGGAAATGATTTAATTTTTAATGGAAAAGAAATAATTCTTGGAAGACCTGAATTAATATTTGGAGAATTTGGCATCAAATTAGATTCCTTAAGTTTTAATTGTCCTTTGTGGAAATATGAATCCTGATGGAGCTGTGAGCTGGAGAGAAGATTTATATAATTCATAGAAACATTTTGGAATTGGCAGAAATGGTGTGGATGTTTTGGAGACCTCCGGCATATTGCAAGAGCAGAACAGTTCCTTGAGGTCCTTGTCGGAAGGGATGTTCTGTATAGATGGGGCTATTGGAGAATTCCCTAATATCAGCAATTATATAGTATGAAATACCTTAGCAACATTAACTGCCAGAGATGCGATTGATTATTTGGATAACAATAAATTCAGGATAACGTCTAAACTGAAAATATTTCTGTAAGATTTACCTAAATTTTTTATAAGTCTTTTTAAAAATCAGTTAATTATGTTAGACATTAAATTATTCAGGGAAAATCCAGAAAAAATAAAAAAAAGCGAAAAAGATAGATTTAAGGATGTTTCTGTTGTGGATAAAGTTATTGACTTTGATAAAAGATGGAGGGAAAGATTGGATGAAATCCAGAAACTGAAACACGAAAAAAACCAGATTTCAGAAGAAATAGGGCTTCTTAAGAGAGCGAAAAAAGATGCTGAAGATTTAATTGTTAAGGCGAGCAAAACAGATGATGAAATTTCCAAACTGGAACGGGAAGTCCAGTTCCTGAAAGAAGAAAGGGAAACTTACAGATACAAAATTGGTAATATTCTTGACAAAAGCGTTCCTGTTGCCCCAACCGAAGAAGATAATATAACTGTCAGAACTTTTGGGGAACAAAAGGAATTTGAGTTTACACCGAAAGGGCACGCTGAACTTGTTGAAAGATTTGCTGAACTTGAGAGAGCTGCAAGAATTTCTGGGGCAAGAACTTATTATCTTAAAGGGGATTTAGTTTTATTAAATTTGGCTCTAATTGATTTTGGAATTAAGAGTTTAATTAAGAAAGGATTTCTTCCCGTGCAGACACCATTTTTCATAAACAAAAAACACATGAAAGCTGCGGCTGAACTTGCGGATTTTGAAGAAACGCTTTATAAACTTGAAGGCGAAGATTCATATTTAATTGCAACAAGCGAGCAGTCGATTGCTTCACTCCATTCAGAAGAAATTCTGGGAGAGGAAACTTTGCCATTAAAATATGCGGGATATTCAACATGTTTTAGGAAAGAAGCTGGCAGCCATGGGAAAGATACGAAAGGAATTTTCAGGGTTCACCAGTTTGAAAAAATTGAACAGTTTATTTTCTCCAATCCAAAAGACAGTTGGAAACTTTTTGAGGAATTAATTAATAACACTGAAGAAATTTATCAGGCTTTAGAACTGCCTTACAGGATTGTGAACATTGCGAGCGGTGAACTAAATGACAATGCAGCAAAAAAATATGATTTGGAAGCGTGGTTCCCGGCTCAGAAAAAATACAGAGAACTTGGTTCATGTTCAAACTGCACTGGTTTTCAGGCAGCAAAGTTGAATGTGAAATTCGGAAAACACGGAGGAAATAAAGAGTTGGTCCATACTTTAAACTCAACAGCGATTGCAACAGAGAGAACAATTGCATGCATCCTTGAAAATTACCAGCAGGAGGATGGTTCAATAATTGTTCCAAAAGTTTTGAGGGCTTTTGTTGGGAAGGAGGTTATTAAATAAACCGTTTATTTAATTTTATTATGGAAGCAACACAATTATATAAATATCTTGAAAAAGATTTTATTACTTCTGAAATGAGTGATGACTGGGCTCAATATATGGATTCTGTTGCTGATTTTCTTAGTGAGAACTTTAAGAAACGGTCAATGGGTTTGGTTTGTGATTTTGCAACAGAAATAAACAAAGTTTATACTGCTGTTTTTCCATCAGAGCTTGTTATGCAAAAAATTTTGGACGATGGAATTCAAGATGTAATGTTATTTGTTCATCACCCCTCAATTTGGGACATAAGAAAAGCACCCAAAGTTTTTTATCAAATGGATAAAAAATTATTGCAACAATTCAAAGATAGGAGAATCGCCATTTATAATCTTCATGTTCCTTTAGATAATTTTGGCAATTATTCAACAAGTGTAACTTTGGCAAAAACATTGGGTATAAAACCAGAAAAGTCATTTGCTCCATATTTTGGCGCTTTGTGCGGGGTTTTTGGAAAAATTAATTGTACAACAGTTCAGAATTTAAAAAATATATTTCAAAAAATAGTTAACCACGAAGTTAGTCTGTATAATTATGGAGCTAATGATATAAATAAAGGGACGGTGGCAGTTGTTGCTGGCGGTGGAAATGATGTTGGGATATTGGAAGATCTAGTTAAAGTAGAAGTCAATACTTTTATAACAGGAATTACTGCAAAAAGCAATCATTCTGAAAAAGCGCATGAATTTGCTAAAAAACACAAAATAAATATTATTGGTGGGACTCATTATTCTACTGAAAAATTTGCTTGTATATCCATGATTGATTATTTTAAGAAGTTAGGATTGCTTTCTGAATTTATTGAAGATGAACCTATAATAGAGGACCTATAATTTTTCTTTGTAATATATCTTAATTATTCTATAAAATAGGGATAAATAATTGTTTTTTTAGTGTTTGCACTGACTTTATCAATGATTTTAACGCCAATGTTTGCGTAGATTCAATCCCTAAACAAAATTATGATGCTTGGAAAGGGATTGGTAGCTTCTTTTTAACTTAAAAAAATTAAACGATGATACAAATAAAAATAGCAAATTAGAATAAATTAATTAAAAGAAAGGAACAATTATATAAACAATTTGTAACCAAGTTAATATAATTGTCAGGACAGCACCGGCAATTACCTGAGAAGGCAGATGTTTTTTCAATTTAATTCTCATCCATCCAACAGGCACCGCAATAAGAAGCAATGGAGAATAAATAATGCCGAATTCATAAACAAGAAGTGTTAAAGGACCTGTGATTCCTGAAGTGTGTATGCTGATTTTCCAGAATAATGTGATTAAAAACATTATCAAACCATTTAAGAAATAACAAAACATCAAACCTTTTACAAGAACCGGGGCATTGATATAAAATAAAGCAATAGTTCCAATTGCATAACTGCTTATAACAGCAAGGAATGGTTTTAATCTAAGACTCCTGTCAGAAATATCATAATCAATATCATGAAACTTTTTCTTCTTTTTAACAAACAAAACTACATAGGTAACTGGAATTAGGGTCATGAATAAAAGGGAAATTATTGAAATTAGAGCAAGCTGGGTAATTGGTAGGGTTCCTATTTTGGAAAATATAAATACCAGGAATATTAAACTGCCAAATATAGGCGCACTCGTAAAATTGGAAATCAATTGCAATTTCTCTTTATCCATAATCATATTGAATTAGATTTAAACTAATTGAATTATTTTTTTATTTCGGTTTTATTTTCAGTTGAAACGCTTGTTGCAGTATTTGGAGGTTTAGTATCTTTTTTGGATTCTTTGGCAACTTGTTTTGTTTCTTTTTCCTTTATTTCGGTGTTTACTTCTTTTTTATCAACAATTTTTTTGATTGGTTCTGTTTTAATTTCTTTTTGGATTGAGGTTTCTTTTGTTTCTGGGGTTTTCTCGGTTGCAGTCTCTTTTTCAACCTTCTTTTTCTTGATTTTTTTCTTTTTGACCAGTTTTTTAATATTTAGAATTTTTATCTTTTTTTCAACGCAAAATTTCTCAAGTTCAAGCCTTTTTTTCATACCTGCTTTTGATGAAATTATGATTTCTTTGGTTTTTAATCCATTTAATCCAGACATATTACTAATTATAGGAATTTCTTCCACTTCTGGTTTTTTCCAGCCTATTTTAGGTTTAATTCCTTTTTTGCCTTCCCTCATTTTGTTGTGAATGCCTCCAGGTCTTCTCCATCGTTCTTTAAGTCGTTTAAACCTCCCAGCTTCACTCCTCCTGAATGCAAGTCTCATAATAAACACAAAATTTAATAAAGTTAAGCCAAGTGAGGGTTTTAGATATTGATTATCGAGTAATCACAACAGGTTCATCCAAAACAAGAATTGTATGCTCTGATTGGGCTATTTTTGAGTCTCCTCTTAATATTTTGTATGAACTGATGCACTCTCTTCTGCTGAGTTCATTTATTGCAAGTCTTAATTTTATCCCGTTTGCATTTACCCACCTATCTGAAAAAGGAAGTCCTTGTCTGTCGCTCATTTTCTTTATTATTTCTTTTGCTTCCCTTGATCTGCACGGTTTTTCTTGAATTAATGAGTAAATCAAAGCCCTGCTCTCATCTTCTTCTGTGATATAATTCCTACCTTGGGTAACAAAAGGTTCTATTGCTATAACCTCCCCTTCTTCAAGGACATAAGAATAATCGTCTTTGTAATTGGAAATTCTTGGTTCTGAGTGGATTATGTACTGCTCAAGTCCGTGTCCTGTTAAATTAGTAATTGGCTTAAATCCATAACTTTCAATCACTTCTTCAATCTTCGCGGAAATATCCTTTATATCCACCCCGGGTTTTACCAGTTTTATTGCTTCTTCAAGTGCTTTTTCAGAGGCTTCCACTAATTTTTTATCTTCTTCAGAAAGCGCGATTGTGACTGCTGTATCTGCGACATACCCATCAATTGAGACCCCAACATCAAGCTTCACAACATCTCCTTCCTGTATTTTAATTTCATCATCTTTTGAAGGAGAATAATGGGCTGCAATATCATTGATTGAGATATTAACAGGCCATGCTGGAATTCCACCCAGTTCTATTGTTCTTGACTCGATTTTTTCCGCAATATCTATAATTTTAACCCCTGATTTTACCATATTTTTCCCTTCGTCTCTTACCGTTTTTGCTATCTTCCCGGCTTTTTTGTATTTCCTGATAATTTCTTTATCCATAAAAATCATTTCTTTTTAAAAAAGGCAAAATTCTCCAAATAAATCAATTTATTGCATTTCTCGTTATGGAAAATGAAATCAACTGGGATAAAGTGCCTGAGGACAAGATTAAAGAAGTAAGAGGTTTGGATTAAAGACTGAAGATTTATGAATCTGGATTTTATCGTAATTATGGAAACAAGGTTGCAAGTATTGCTGTGATGTCTGGTTTAATATTAGATTATCCTAATAGTTTAAAAGAGATTCTCCCTGTGATGTCTGGTTTAATATTAGATTATCCTAATAGTTTAAAAGAGATTCTCCCTGTGATGAGAGAACAGTTCCGGTATTTGGATGCTATCTATGGAGAACTTGATTTTAAAAAGATTCTATTTACTAAAGATACAGAACATTGTTTTAATTGCAGGGATTTATATCCTGATTTCAGAAATGCTTTTGAAACTTCGGAGGAACAAGCAAATAATAGACAGGATATAAAGGAGTCTCTGAATGAATTAAAAAATTTAAGTTTGGGTCTTGTGGATAAAATGGATAGGGAATTATACAGTAAAATGCATTATGACAGGTTTGAAATTTTAAGGAACCTGCCCGGTTGCGAAAACAGGAATTTTCACAGAAAAATACCAAAAAAATTATCAGAGTTTTTAAATCCTTAATTAATCACTAATATTATGTTTCCAAGATGATAGAGGGTGTATTTGTTGAATTAAGTCTTATTATCCTTACCGCAACATTAGTTTCAGGTGCAATGTTATTGTTGAGGCAACCACTTATAATTGGATATATACTAACTGGCGTATTAGTGAGTCCTTATTTCTTAAATATAGTTCATTCACCGGAATCAATTGAGACTTTTGCGCAGATGGGAATTATTTTGCTTCTTTTTATGGTTGGATTAAACTTAAATCCAAAGATAATAAAAGAATTGGGAAAGCCTTCTTTGATTACCGGTTTTGGTCAATTCATAATTACAACTTTAATTGGGTATTTGATATGCAATTATTTTGGCATACCTCTTATTGAGTCTTTGTATATTGCTGTTGCATTGGCATTCAGTAGCACCATTGTTGTGATGAAACTTCTGTCTGACAAAAGTGATACTGGAACTCTGTATGGTTATCTGTCAATTGGTTATTTGATAATCCAGGATTTGATTGTTATAATGATCTTGATGATAATAACTTCTTTTTCCGGAGAAGGCACTATTTTGGAAATTGCAATCGGAACTTTCTTAAAAGGTTTTGGTTTGTTGGTCGGTTTGTTTTTAATAGGAACTTATATTCTTCCAAAAGTTACTGAAGTTATTGCAAAATCGCAGGAATACCTTTTGCTTTTTTCTCTTGGGTGGTGTTTTTCATTATCCATTCTGTTTTATTACCTTAATTTTTCCGTAGAGACCGGAGCTTTATTGGCTGGGGCCACCCTCGCTTTATCGCCTTATCGATATGAAATAAGTTCTAAGATGAAACCTATCCGCGATTTTTTTATAGTGCTGTTTTTTATCATGATTGGTTCCCAAATTAATATTGCCTATATTCTTCCATATTCTGAATTGATTTTAGCGCTATCATTTTTTGTGATTATTGGGAAACCCTTAATAATTACTTCCCTTTTAGGTTCTTTAGGATACACAAAAAGAACAAGTTTTTTTGCGGGAAATACTTCGGGGCAGATAAGCGAGTTCTCGTTGATTATGATTTCTTTGGGTGTTGCGGCAGGACATTTACCCTTGGAAATATTATCTGTTGTAACGGTTATTGGTTTTATAACAATTTCCGGGTCTACTTATGTAATGCTTTATTCAAATAAATTGTACCTTCATCTATCAAAATATTTAAGTATCTTTGAGAGAGCAGGCAAGAGAATTGATATGCAGAACAGATTTAAAGAAGAGGATTATGATGTGATTCTTTTTGGTTATAATAGGATTGGATATGACATCCTAGATTCCATCCAGAAGATAAAAAAGAAATATCTTGTGGTGGACTATGATCCGGTAATCATAAGAAAATTATCCAAGGACGGGATGAACTGCAGGTACGGGGATGCAAATGATTATGAATTGCTGGATGATTTAAAGCTTTCAAAAGCAAAAATGTTTGTGTCAACAATTCCAAATTTTGACACAGCTCTTATGTTGATAAGCAAAATCAGGGAATCCAATAAAAACGCAATTATAATTGTTGTTTCTCATCAGATTGATGAAGCAATGAAGTTATATCACAAAGGCGCAACCTATGTATTAATGCCGCACCTTCTTGGTGGAACCCGGGCATCAATGATGATAAAAGAATATGGTTTGGATATAAATAAATTCTTAAAAGAAAAAATACACCATATAGACAATCTGAACCACCGAAGAGAAGTGGGTCACAATAAACCAAAACATGAGCGGAAATAAATAAATGCAGTGGATTTCAGTTTTAAGAATTATTATTGCTGTTAATTTTATCAATCACCAAAAAAACCAATTTCTTTACATTTTCATTATTTTTTGCGATTAATAATATTTCAGGAATTTCTTTGCATATTAAGCCTAAACTCAGGACTGTTTCCCATCTTAATTCCAGTTTTTTATTTTTCCAACACTCAAGTTTTGATATATTAATAATTCTGGAGATAAAAATATATCAAAATATCTTTTTCCAGTTATTCATAAGCTTAAGGAAATCGAAAATGACTATTAAAGAAAATGCTGTGAGACTTGCAATAACCCAGTTACCTGGATTCAGAGGAACGGTTTCAAACATTATATTCAATGGTGTGTAAAGGATTAATAAAATCGCAAATATGGCAAGACCCGATGCATATACCAGGTATTTGTTTGTGAATAAAGATGCTTTAAATACTGGTGTTCTGTAAGACCTGAAGTTAAATGCATTGGCAATTTCAAATAATATTAATGTAACTAAAGCCATAGTTCTTGCTGTTGAAACCGCAAGTTCTTCAGCAACTCCTTGAAACAATAAGCTCGTGTATGTTGAATAAAATATTCCAAGTGTGCCTACGCCGATGATGAGTCCTGATATTGCAAATATCCGGGTTGATTTTTTATCAAGAATTCCGGATTTTCTTCGCGGTTTTGTGTTCATAATCCATGACGGGGATTGGTTAAAACCAAGAGTGAGCGCAGTTAAATCATCTGTGACGAGGTTGATAAATAAAATCTGCAATGCGATAAGAGGAAGCGGAAGACCGAACAGGATTCCAAAAAATATGACAAATAATTCTGCGTGGTTGCAGGAAAGCATATAGCTTACAGCTTTTTGTATGTTTATAAATATAGTCCTTCCTTCTTTAACTGCTAAGACCATAGTGGCAAAGTTATCATCTTTTAAAACCAAATCAGCGGATTCTCTTGAAACATCAGTTCCATTGACACCCATTGCAACGCCGATGTGGGCTTCTTTTAATGCAGGTGCGTCATTAACACCATCCCCAGTCATTGTGACAATCTCGCCGTTTTTCTTGAGAGCCTTTACAATCCTTAATTTATGTCCGGGTTTAACTCTTGCAAATATTGTTGTTTTATTCACTATTTTTGCGAGTTCATCATCTGTAAGTTTATCGAGTTCATCACCTATTATGATTTCACCTTTTAATCCAATTTCCCTCCCTATTTCAACGGAAGTTTCTTTGTTGTCTCCGGTAATCATTTTAACATCTATTCCCGCGCTTTTGCATGATTTTATTGCTTCTTTGATTTCATCTCTTGGTGAATCTTCCAGACTTACTAGACCAAGGAAAATCATATCTTTTTCAAACCCATCTTTCTTAAACGACTTTGCGGGTTTATATGCAATTGCGAGAACCCTAAATCTTTTTGAGGCCAATTCTTTGCCGAGGTTTAGAATTTTTTCCTTTTCTTTTTTTGTTAGTTTTATAATCTTTTTTCTTTTTTGGATGTAGGTGCATTGGTTGATTAATATTTCAGGCGCTCCTTTGGAATAAATATATTTTTCCCTTTCTTCTTCGCATAAAACACTCATCATTTTTCTTTCAGAGTTAAATGAGTTTTCTTCTTTTCTCATGGACTGTAGGTCTTCCATAAAAATTCCGCTTTTGGCGGACATAACCAATAAAGCCGCTTCTGTTGGCGAGCCTATAATGTTATATGCGCTGTCAGTTCCTTTTCTTTCAATCTTTGCATCGTTGCATAAAACCGCTGTTTTCAAGAGTAGGTTTAAAACAACATTCTTTTTTGGATTTATTTCTTTATTGTTTTGAAGAAATTTTCCAGTTGAATCATATCCAACACCAGTGACCCCAAAAAAGGCATCATCCGCAAATATTTTTTTCACAGTCATTTCGCCTTTTGTTATTGTTCCTGTTTTGTCTGTGCATATCACTGTGGTTTCTCCCAGGGTTTCTATTATAGACATCCTGCTTACAATTGCATTTTTTTTTGCCATTTTATATGCGCCTGAAGCAAGGACAGATATGAGCACAACGGGCATCCCTTCAGGGAATGCGGATACGCAGAGAGCAATTACTACAATAAGGACATTAATTATTAAATCATATGTGAGAGGCAGGTTTTGGATAAGCATAATACCCCCAGTCAGAGCAGATACCATTATTGCTATGAATGCCATATAAGTTGCGATGTCATTGACTTTTTTCTGCAAAGGCAATTCTTTTTCTGCTTTAGAAATCATCCCGGCTATTTTCCCGAATTCTGTGTTCATACCTGTGTGCAATACGCGCGCAATGCATTTACCATTAGCAATATTAGTTCCCATAAAAGCTTGATTATTGTGGTTGTAATTTTTTTCACTTGCAGTTTTATATTTTTTAATTTCCTGCGATTCACCTGTCAATATAGATTCATTAATTCTCAATTCTTTTTCTTCTAGAATTAAACAATCGGCGGGAATTTTTTCTCCAGTTCTTAGAACAAGTATATCTCCTGGAACAATTTCCCTTGAGGGAATTTCCGTTTCTTTTCCGTTTCTAATTGCAATTGATGTATGGGTAATCATATGTTTCAGAGCTTTTACAGCGGTTTCAGCCTTAAATTCCTGAATGAATCCAATAACAACAAGCAGAATTATTATTCCAAATATCGTATAGCCTGTAGTTAATTTCCCGACAAATAAAGACATCACTGCCGCCGCAAAAAGCAGGTAAATCATGAAATTTTTTTTAATCTGTCTCAGTAATATTTTCAGAGCGGAGACTTTGTTGAGTTCAGTAATTTCATTGTATCCATAAGATTTTAATTTTTCTTCAGCATCTTTCTGGGTTAAACCGGTCGGATTCATAATAATTATTGTTGTTTATTAAACTGCTCTTCAACAGAATTAATAAATTATAGCTCTGTTTGGATATCCTGGTAAATTATTACATTACCTTCAATGAAATAAGAACATTCAGTAGATTTGCTTAATCCCGGAACACCCAAAGAATTAAGTTGTTTATATTCAGGGTATAGGTTGTTTATTTCATGAGAATGATAATTTTTTTCATGTTTTTTTTTGAAATACTTGGTTAATAATTCTTCTGGATCAAAAGTCCCAACAGCGCGAATAACGAATGTTTCCGTTCTGCAGGGTTTATCATTAATGATGCCCCTATGGTTGCTTTGTTTCACGTAATTTTGTATATAGCCCATTATTATAGAAAGATAATAAATATTAACCCTATTTTCAAATAATGGGCTTAAGATAGTTAATATTTAAAAATAAATTATTTTATGAAGGAAAAAATAATTGAATCCAATGTTGAAAATAAAATTAATTTGATTGGTTCAAAATTCCCTGAAATGGTTGTTCAGACAACACAAGGAATTAAAGAATTTCCTAAAAATTATTCAGGAAAATGGTTTGTTTTATTTAGCCACCCAGCTGATTTTACTCCGGTTTGCACAACAGAATTTGCGGCTTTTGCAAATAAACAGGATAAATTTAAGAAACTCAATTGCGAACTTATAGGACTTTCTATAGATCAGGTATTTTCTCACCTCAAATGGGTGGAGTGGATTAAAGATAATTTATCTGTTGAAATTCAGTTCCCAATAATTGCTGATGAACTTGGAGAAATTGCTACAAAGTTAAATATGGTTCATCCTGAAAAAGGAACAAGCACAGTTAGAGCCGTATATATAGTTGATGCTGAAGGAATAATAAGATCTATTTTTTATTATCCTCAGGAACTTGGCAGAAATACAGATGAAATCTTAAGGGCGGTTAAAGCATTGCAAATTGCAGATAAAAATAATGTGGCAATGCCTGCGGACTGGCCTGATAATGATTTAATGGGTGAGGAAGTCATAATACCTCCGCCAATGGACGAAAAAACAAGCAAAGAACGAACCAAGAAATATAAATGCTATGATTGGTGGTTTTGCCATAAAAAATTAGAAGAATAATAGCATAGTTTTATAATTCAGATTAAATTAATCATATTTAAATCTTAATCTCTTTTGCCAACCTGAAAGGGTCATAGGCCACAACAGAGTTTCCATATAATTCCATAGCCCCTATATCCGAGTTCCTATTTTCAAGGGACCCCCTATCCACCAGCCTCACCATCCAGTATCCTTTGATATTGGTTATGGAAATATTAAAGGATTGCACTCCGATTCTGAAATAATTTTCTATCAGGCCATAAATTAAACCACCCATCTCAGAGAATTTTTTTTCTTTTGATAGAATAATAATTTCTTTTTCTTTTATTGGCGTGAGATAATAAAGCACCATGGATTTTCCAATTTTTTCACCGAGACCAAGATTTTTGTGAATTTTAAATAAATCAGCAAAATAGTCTGATTTAAATTTCTTTTTATATTGATCATATATTTCTTCAAGTTTTATTATTTTCTGGTATTTGGTTTCAGAGGCAGTTACCTGCATATGACCGTGAATGATTGAGGCACTGCTTCTCCACAAACAATTCCAGATGAGAAAATTATTAACCATACCTTTATTTGATTTATCTGTCTGGTCAAACCACTTTTCCGCAGTTTCAAGATAATCTTTTAGCCATGTTTTTTTTAGTTTCATGGGGTTGTGTTCTTTAAATATAATCAGGCCGTGGAATTTGTCATATTTTGCAATGTTGCTTGCGGTTATACAATGCTTTCCTTTTATTCTCCCGAAAATATCTAGAGGAGTTTGTTTCTCAATGTTGCAGAAAAGACAGTTTTCTTTATTATCAAGTTCTGAGGGCATGAATTTCGTTTTTGGTTTTGGCCTCATACTTCTTAATTCGTTGAATAAATTTCCTTCCCAGGTGAATTTATTGTTGATGCAGACAATTTTTTGGTTCTCGGTTTTTTCAATGGATTTGAATCTGTTTTTTACGAAATTTTCCATTTCAGGTGTGACTTTCAGCATGCCAACTGATAATTTTATAGAATAAAATCTGTTAAATAGCTCCCTGTCTTTTTTCTTAAGTTTATTTACAAGTTCCGGAAGATTTGTTATTTCTTGTTTTAACGCCATAATTTATAATCTATTTATTTTAGCATTAATTTCTTTTCCAATTTCAAGAATGACCCAGGTCTTTTCTGTTTTGGTTCCATCACCAGATACAGCGCCTGTAAGAGTTCCTGGATTTATCAAAAGCAAATTTCCTTTTTTTTCCATAAGTGGCTGATGGGTGTGACCAAAAATCAAAACATCCAGTTTTTTTGAGTTTGCGAATTCTTCGATTTTTTCAAAATTCCCCCTTCCAAATTGATTTGAATGAATCACGCCGATTTTTTTGTTTTCAATTTTAAATTCCAAGTATTCAGGCAAATCAAGATAATCACAGTTGCCTTTTACAACGATTAAATTTTTGTTTATTTCCTTTAATTTTTCAAGAACTGTTTTTGAAGTTAAATCTCCCGCGCAAATTATTCCCTTCATTTCTTTTGCAAGATTAATTATAATTTCCGGGATTTTATTTGGTTTAGATAGGTGGAGGTCGCTGATAATCAGGTATTTCATAAGTTAGTTTATTCAAAATTATAAGCTTTGTTCATAATTTGGCAAAGTTTCTTTATCGATATCCGGGAATTTATCGTCAAATTTTCTTTCTTTGAATTGTCTTTCAGCAAATAGATTTCCCCGAAGGATGTAATCTTTAACCTTATCTAAATCAGAGTGTATTTTCAAAGCAGAATCTGATTTTACACTTTTTTTAGTTCTGAAAATTTTAAAGCATAATCGGCAGATGCTACATAAAAATATGCTGTAACCTCACACAGTAAATCAACACCCATTTTTCCAGATACAAGGTCAAATTCCACCACAAATCAGCAATAAAAGTTTAAATGTTTGGCAATTATTCCGCTAAAATCCCCCTTCCAGCCAGAATGCCTGTTGCAGCTGCATTTATTATATCTCTTGACAACCCGCACCCGTCTCCCGCCGCATAAAGATTTTTAACCGAGGTCCGCATGTTTTTGTCAACATTTAGTTTTATTGCGTAGAATTTTACTTCAGGGGCGTAGAGCAAAGTTGAATCAGAAGCCACTCCTGGGATAATTTTATTCAGAACCTCAAGACCCTCAATAATATCTTTCACTATCCTGTGAGGAAGAGCCATTGAAATATCTCCTGGGGTTACATCTTCAAGAGAATTTTTTACGGAGTTTCTTTTTATTTTATTGACTGTTGATCTCCGACCTCTTCTTAAATCCCCGAATCTTTGAACTAAAGGTTTACCCCCGCCGATTGTTGTTGCAAGTTTTGCAATTGATTTTCCATATTTAGTTGTATTCTCCAAGGGTTCTGTTAAATCAACGCTAACAAGAAATGCGAAGTTGGTGTTTTCTGATTTTGTTTTTCTTAGGGAATGACCATTCACAGTTACAAAACCATCATATTCTTCTTTTACAACATAACCTTTTTCATTGGTGCAGAACGTTCTTATAAAGTCATCATAGGTTTTTGTGTTTATATGGAATTTTGGGTCCCTGTTTATTTCAGTTATTGCATTTGTGACTATTGCCGATACTTCAACCCTGATTCCAACATCAATTCCCCCATAGTAATAATTTATTTTATGTTTGTCAACTAAAGTATTTACAAATTCTGACCCTATTCTCCCAGGGGCAAGCAATATTTTCTTTGCTTTTATCTGTTTGCCATTTTTTAAAATAACGCCTGCGCAGGTATTATTTTCTATAATTAAATCATCAACTTCTGTATTAAGCATAAAATTAATTCCTCTTTTTTCAAGGTCCACTTTAAATTTTTGTATAATCTCGGGGGAATTATCTGAACCCATATGTCTTTGTTTTATCTCAATAAACTTTGCCCCATAAGCCATAGCTTTTCTTTTCAGGTTTTCTATTTTTAATGGATCGTATTTTTGCGTTGTATCTGGGGATCCATACCTGATAAAAATATCATCGGTTTCCTTGATTAAATCCCATGCATCTTTTTTAGTTGTGAAATCCTCAAGGTTTCCTCCAATTTCAGGGTTTAAATTTAAAGTTCCGTCAGAGAAAGTTCCTGCCCCCCCAACCCCACACATTATATTGCAGGGCACGCAGTGAGCGCAATTTAGGTTGCCGTTCATTTTGCAGATTCTTTTATCCACTTCTTTTCCTTTATCGATTATTAGAACATCTTTTTTCCCCGCAAGTTTTTCTGCTGCGAACATTCCCGCAGGTCCTGCTCCAATTATCAAAACTTCATATATTCTATTTTTATTAATTTTGGTTTCCATAAATCTACAGGTTTAAAATTAATTTATTCCCCAATAGATTTAATACCCCGCAGCTTGCTGCGAAGTGAGCGGAGCGAACGGTGGGTATTTCATTCTTTTAAGTTCAGTTAAATATAAAAATATTCTCTTCTTATTCTAAAACAAGTCCTGTTTAAATTTTCTAAAACCTTAATTATGGAGCTTGGAACCGTTGTTTGCAGGGAGGAAACCCCAAATACATCAACTTTTTATTTTGTTGCAGATAAGGAAGTTAAGGTTAAAGTGGGTTTGTTCATTCAGGTCAAGGTTAAACAGGGATTGCTTATTGGCAGAATCGAGGAAATCACCAAGACAAACAGATATTTTATGCAGCCCGAGACAATTTCAAATTATGAGACTTCTATTAACAGCAATTTCCCTACAGATAAATGGGAATTTTTATTGTGCAAGGTATACTGTCTGGGAATTCTTGATAAGATTATAAAGAGGGCAAACTATCCAGTTTCTCCTGGAGAACTGGTTTATATGGCTGAGGATGAGCACCTGAAAAAACTTTTCAAGTTCGATGAGAGGGGTTTGCATCTTGGAGAAATTGAAGCGCACCATCTTAAAGTAAATTTAAATATGAACCGGGTGTTCCAGAAACACCTCGCAATACTTGCTTTATCCGGAGCCGGAAAGAGTTACGCAACTTGTGTTTTAATGGAAGAACTTCTTAATCGGGGCGA